>Ga0265297_10002328_pt1 | contig 39255 bp, 26 predicted proteins | sample Munlanlwell13791_FD_192502 | JGI IMG/M metagenome (GOLD analysis project Ga0265297, IMG submission 192502) | Leachate microbial communities from a municipal landfill in Southern Ontario, Canada - Leachate well 137-91 | ecosystem: Engineered > Solid waste > Landfill > Unclassified | place...
TGTCTATAAGTACAAACCGGCACAAGATCTGGTTTCTTTGGTGAAAGACGCTGCCTCAGCCATTGCGGAAAAAGGCGAAGCCGTTTTCCCCGAGTTCAAAAAAGAAAACAGCAAGTGGCGGCACGGTGATCGTTATATTTTCATCATCGATCCTGACGGGAACATGATCGTGCACCCCGATCCCGCACTTGAAGGGAAGAATGAGATAGGGCTTAAGGACGTGAACAACAAACCCATCATCAAGGGATTTATTGATGCGGTCAGCGGCGAGAAAAAGGAAGGGTGGTTCCATTATCAATGGCCGGAGCCGGGGAGTATTCTTCCTCTGTGGAAGAGTTCTTTTGTGCGGCTTGTTGCGGCGCCTTCGGGTAAAAAATATATTGTCGTCTGCGGGCTGTACAACATGAAAATGGAAAAGGAATTTATCGTTTCGATCGTCGACTCCGCGGCGGCGTTGATCGAGAAAGAGGGCAGGGCGTCGTTCCAAAAGTTCCGGGACAAAGCCGGGCAGTTCCTGTTCATGGATATCTATATCTTTGTGGACCGTCCGGACGGCGTGGAACTGGTCAACGCCGCTTTCCCGAATCTGGAAGGCAGGAATCTGATCGACTATAAGGACAGCAGGGGACATTATATTGTCCGGGACTATATCAACGTCGCGATGACCAAGGGGGCCGGCTGGGTGGGTTATCTCTGGCCGAAACCGGGCGAGACGGTTTCTTCGGAGAAGCATGCGTACGTCAAGAAGGCGAAATACGGCGATGAAATATTCATCGTAGGTTCAGGGACGTATTTAGATTGATTTGGAGATATTCCAAAAAGAAGCATGAGGAAAACAAGACTGCCAAGCCTTTTTTTTTTACACTCAGGGCGACTCGGGTTGCCCCAATTTCAGCTTTGCTGTAATTGATAGGAATTGAGACAGCGAAAGACGGGGTCAATTAAATGAAAGTACTATTAAAGACTTTCGGATGACTGCTGGGACTCATATACACGAGGCATCATCCAAGTCCTAAGTCTCCTCTACGGATCCCCGCCAGAGTAACGGCGGGGATGTTTTTTTGGGGGGGGGCACAGTCGCTTCTCGTTCCGACAAACTGCTGTTATCCTGGCGTAAAATCGGCACATTGAGCCTGCTAAAAGCGTAGGCATTTTGGTTGATATACAGCAACCTCCGCTCTATAATTCTCACTATGATCAGAAAAGCGCATGACATTCCAACTGTGGGGCCGAAGGACCGTTATCTGACGACCACGATGACGGCCGATGCCTTGGGGATCTCGCCTCAGGCGGTGAATAAGGCCATCAAAGAAGACCGTCTTGACGCAACCGAGTTTGTCGGGAGGTATTTTATTCTGCTGAGTGACGTGAAAGAATTTGCCAAAGCTACCGAGCGAAAATTGCGCTGTAATTGAGAAAAGGATGATCCGTGAAATATAGGATTTTTATCAGTGGGGTTCAAAAGGAATTAAAGGCGGAACGCAGGGCGATCAAAGATTTTGTCCATAACGATCCCTTGTGTCGCCGGTATTTCGACGTGTTTCTTTTTGAAGACATTGCGGCCACAGGCAAACGGCCCGATAAGGTCTACTTGAATGCGGTTAAAAGAAGTTCGGTGTATATCGGTTTATTTGGTAATGAATATGGTGCGCAGAATGCCAAGGGATTATCTCCTACGGAATATGAATTTGACTATGCTACAGCTTTAAATATTCCGAGGTTGGTCTTTATTAAAAACACAGCCGGGAAGCGCCTGCCCAAAATGGCAAAGCTAATAAGTAAAGCCGAAAGGCAGCTTGTTAGGCGTCGTTTTACCGCCATTCCCGATCTGACCGCCCACGTGTATGCCGGATTGGTGCAGTTCCTGGAAGACTCCGGCGATCTTCATACAATGCCTTTTGATGCCGCGCCTTGCCGTGGTGCGGATATAAAAGATATTTCCGAAGAGGGCGTGAGCCAGTTTCTCGAAACTGCTCGGACGGAACGGAAATTTGCATTAGATAAAAAGACACCCGTCAAGAAAGCGCTCTCGCATCTTGATCTTTTGCACGAAGGCAGACCTTCTCATGCCGCCGTACTGCTTTTTGGTAAAAAGCCGCAAGGTTTCCGGCCTTTAAAAACAGCCGAAGTTAAGTGCCTGCATTTTCACACTCTTGAAGTACGGAAACCCATCCCGTCCTACCAAATTTATAAAGAGACTTTGTTCGAGCAGGTTGATCAAGCTGTTGATTTTGTATTGTCAAAGTTAAATCGTTCCGTGACGCCGGGCAAAACCGGATCGGCCAGTGATGTCGCTTATGAGATACCCCGGCTCGCCGTGCGGGAAGCGATTGTTAATGCGATTGCGCACCGCGATTACACTTCCAACGCCTCCGTACAAGTCATGTTGTTTCCGGACCGGCTTGAAGTCTGGAATCCGGGTGAGCTGCCTGCCGGACTCACGCCCGATGGTCTGCGCCGGGAACATCCCTCTATTCCGCGCAATCCGCTTATTTGCGATCCGTTGTTTCTGGCTCATTATGCCGAAAAGGCTGGTACTGGCACGCTTGATATGATCGCTCTCTGCCGTGAAGCAGGGTTACCGACTCTCGATTTTGAACAGCGGGGTAATCAGTTTGTCCTTACGATCTGGCGGGATTGGTTGACAGCAGAGAAACTAGCTAGTTTAAATCTTAACGACCGGCAGATTAAAGCAGCTGTGTTTATCAAGGAGCATGGCGGAATCAGCCGGAAGGAATACGTGGTGTTGGCCAAAATTTCTCCGCGAATGGCGCATTTGGATCTAATTGATTTGGTTCATAAAAGGCTAATTTCTCCGGTTGGAAAGGGACGCTCGGTTAAATACGTACTTCGCAAATAGAATTAGGGCATTGCACGATTTGCACGATTATTGCACGATTAGGTAACCCGGCATGACGCTTGGAAGGGGCGCTGATGAGGCGTAAGGGGACACGGTAAGCTATGGCGCGAAGAAATAACGAAAAGGATAAGGAATTCCGTCGTCTGTGCCGGGCCATGACAAAAGACAGCGTTCGGGTAAGCGTGCCGAGGGCCTTTCTTGCCATGTTGGTGCTCTTTTTTCATCACGTGTCAGATGCGATGGCCGGAGATGATCGGCCGGATCATGGCCTCGCTATGATGCGGAGCGGCCGTAAACATTATAGTGACCCCTTTTATTTTCTCTATGGAAAACTCAGGCGGGCATCCAAGAAGATGAGCCCGGCGCATGAGCGAAAAGCCGCGCAGCTTTTTCTTCGATACCATGAACTTTTCGAAGATATCGGAAAAGTCACTCGCAAGCATCGCGGGAGGGCGTAAAAGCTGTCCCGTATGCGAAGATCCCGGATATTCTTCTGAAAAGACAAATATGAGGCCGTGGGTAGCGTTCTATTCTTGTCTTAACTTTTGTTCTCAGAGGGTTGACAAGGATTGCCCCAATTTCAACTCCGTTGAAATTGATAAGAATTGGGACTAACGGGCGCTAATGGGCGAAGGGGAGACCTCTAGCCGGCCCTTCAAAATCCGTCCTTTTTTATTTCTATCCGATTCATTCCGGGAGAATCTGCGCCCGGTTTTGCGAAAAGAGCTACTCAAACTTGTTTTTAAGAAGCTCGCGATCGATCATCAGCGGATATCAAGTTTTGAGCTATACGAACCCTTCCAGAGCATGTATAAAAAAGCCTTAGCAGAAAGGAGGATAAAAACTTGTCAGCAAGGAAAAGAAAAACAGACGAAAACGGCAATGAAAAGCCAGTCGTGTTTATTAGGACCTTCGGATGGCCATTGGCCTCGCGTTTACACCCGTCTCTGCGCCATACTTTTTAAGCTCTACTCGTAAGGTCTTTGGTATAATCCGCAAAGGTTCGTGGCGTTTTCAATCGAGTGGCATGGGAAGGCAAAATGACCAAGCGCAAGATATTCATCAGCAGCGTTCAGAAGGAATTCAAGGATGAGCGGGCCGCCCTGAGGGATTTTATCTCCGGCGATCCCTTGTGCAGGCGCTACTTTGACTGTTTTCTTTTCGAGGATATTCCCGCTCAGGACCGCAGGCCGGACGCCGTCTATACCGATGAAGTCAGGGATTGCGATATCTATGTGTGTCTTCTCGGCAATGAATACGGAGCTGAAGATGCCCGCGGATCTTCGGCTACGGAGCGGGAATTCAGGGAGGCGACGGAGCGCGGAAAGACGCGGCTTCTTTTTGTCAAAAACACGACTGAAAAAGACCGTCACCCTAAAACGGTTAAATTGATCAACAGAGCCGGTAACGAGGTTATTCGCCGGAGGTTTTCCAACGCCCCGGAATTGATCGCGCAGCTGTATGCAGCCCTTGTGCAGTATCTGGAGGAACAGTGCCTTTTGCAGACCGTTCCGTTCGATGCTGCTTCCTGCCGCAATGCTGTTTTGGGCGACATTGACGAAGCTGTCGTTGAGAATTTTCTTGAGGCCGCCCGGGCCGAACGCAAGTTCCCCTTACCGCCCCGCACCTCGGCGAAAAAGCTTTTCACTCATTTGAACTTGTTCAATAACGGTAAGCTGACGCACGCCGCGGTCCTTTTGTTCTGCAGGAATCCCCAGAAGTTCCGCGCCCTGTTATGCGCCGAGGTTAAATGCATGCACTTTCACGGGACCGAGGTGCAAAAGCCGATCCCTTCGTACCAAATCTACCGGGGAACATTGTTCGAACAGGTTGATGAAGCTGTTGATTTCGTGCTTGGCAAACTGGATCGCACGGTCACGCCAAGCAAAACCGCTATCGCGAGCGATGTATCGTATGAGATCCCCAAAATGGTGATTCGCGAAGCGATCGTTAACGCGGTCGCGCATCGGGATTACACATCCAATGCAGGCGTGCAGGTCATGCTGTTTTCTGATCGGCTTGAAATCTGGAACCCAGGGGCACTTCCTGAAGGAATGACACCGGCGGCTTTGCGGAAGGCCCATGCCTCTGTGCCGAGAAATCCGCTGATCAGCGATCCGCTTTTCTGGGCGAGATACATTGAACGGGCGGGAACTGGAACGATCGACATGATCGCTCTGTGCAAGAAGATGAAGATCCCGGAACCTTCGTTTCAACAGCGAGGAGGTCAGTTCGTCCTGATAATCCGTCGCAAGAAGAAAGCCCCTCCGAAAGCCCGGCCCATCACCCAAGAGGTTCAGGGACCAAGTCGGCACCAAGTCGGCACCAAGTTGGCACCAAGTCGGCACCAAGTCGCAATATTGCAACGGTGTAGGACTGAGAAAGGGATAACCTCACTTATGCAAATTGTCGGTCGGCGAGATCGCACCAAGTTCAGGGATCAAGTTCTCAATCCTCTCATTATGGCTGGAATGATCGCAATGACCGTGCCCGAAAAGCCCAAGAGCAGTAAGCAGATGTACCGATTGACTTCCAAAGGAGCGGTATATTTGCGAGAGATGAAACATTGAAGATGCTTTTTGAGTGTCCCTAAAAAGTGAAAAATGTCCCTAAAAATGTCCATAAAAGCAATGTCCTTAAAAACGCCAAAATGTCCGTATAAATGTCACAAACAAATAGCGACAAAAATTCGTTAAGAAATCGTTAAATGCTCCGGAACGTCGAAAATTACAAGAATAGTTCGTTAATTGCGGTGGGTATTGATGTTTGAGTGTTGTCTTCTTTGTAGCCGCAATTCCACCGCTCGTTAATCTCGGAAAGCTCCCAAAGTGAAAAAAGTTCTCCTGAAGACTTTTGGATGGCCAATGGACAAGTAGCCTCATACCCGCAATACAAGCCCTCGCAATGGCTTACGGCTTTGATCCGCCTAAAAATGCTTGAGAGTTCCTGAGAATAGCGATAATGCTGCGGTGCGTGAAAACGTGCCGCAGCATGGCTCGTCTTGGCCCCAAACGAATGTCGCTTTTCCCATATTTCGCGCATTCGAAAAAGTTTGTACCTCGCTATACCCATAAAAAATCGACACTTGAAAAAATCCCTCGTTAACTATGCCAATGGCCACATTCATATGCAGAAATGTCGCCTTTTAAATCCGCAGGATGTTTTTGCTAAGTTAAACGGTGTTCGGAGATTTATAGCGTATAATGTTCGCACGGAAAAATATCATTTAAGAAATCGTCTTGCAAAAGTTGTCGGGGATAAGGGATAGGAGATGATAGCGTTGCATTTGAAGTCTCTTCAGGATTCTATTTTGTCGCTTAAAATGCGTTTCGGTGTGTTTCTAGCTAGGAACAAAATGGCTGAGGAGCCGCCTCTTCGCGACGAACTTTTCAGCGTGGAACAGCTTTGCCTCCACGTGAAACGTCTGGCTCAAAAGCACCGTGTCAGTTACAAGAAGGGCCGGAAGCGACTTTTGCTCCGGTTGAAGGAAAATGAGAAGGTCCTCGCCGAGATCCATGAGCTCCTCAACGAAAGTGGGAAGTCCAAAAGGAGGATTTCGCCGGCAGGAGAATGGCTACTCGATAATTATTATCTAATTGAAGAACAGATAAGGCTCGCCCAGAAATACCTTCCCGAAAGCTATATTCGCGAATTGCCCCATCTCCTTGAAGGGCCGCAGGCCGGTTATCCTCGCGTTTATGATCTTGCGATGGAGCTTGTCTCCCACGGGGACGGCCGTTTGGATAGCCGGGGACTTGTGGAAGTTGTTGCGGCGTATCAAACCGTCAGACACTTGAAGCTGGGGGAGCTATGGGCCATTCCTATCATGCTCAGGCTGGCGCTTATCGAGAACTTGAGGCGCGTATCCTCCCGGCTAATAATTTCACAAACCGAAAGAGATAAAGCGGATTATTGGGCAAAGCGTATTCTGGATGTTTCGGCCAAGGATACCAATCGTGTGATCTTTGAGATCGCAGCGATGTCCAAGGGGAACGCGCTGCTTTCCAATTCTTTCGTCGCGGAATTTACCCGTCGCTTGCACGGTCAAAGCCAGTCATTGACCCTCCCTTTTGCTTGGCTGGAAAAGAAACTTGCTGAGCAGGGAGAAACGCTCGACGGGATTATCCGGGCCACCAGTCAAAAACAGGCCGCGGATCAGGTTTCGATCGCAAATACGATCGGGAGCCTTCGTCTTCTGGAAGTCACTGACTGGCATGATTTTGTCGAGACCTTAAGCGTTGTTGAAAAGGTTCTGAGTCAGGATCCTTCGGGGGATTACAGCCGAATGTCTTTTGCGACCCGGGATCGCTACCGGCATGTCTTGGAAAAACTTTCATCAAGGAGCAAGATCGAAGAAGAAGAGACGGCGACGCGTTTGATCCAACTCGCGAAAAAAGCGAAAGAGGAAAAAGGCTCCGGTCACGTTACGGCGCATGTGGGTTTTTATCTTCTTGATAAAGGATTGGAACTTTTTTGCCGTGAGTCGGGCCTTCGCTTGCTTTTCCGCCAATACTTGCAGGCGAAAAAAACTTTTTGGCCTTCTGTTTTGTATTTCGGTTCCATTTCGTTTCTAACTCTTGCCGTAACGGCAGGGATCTTGTGCGTGATGCAGCAGGCGGGGATTTTGAACGTAATACGGCTGGCTTTTATGGGAGTGCTTCTTCTCATTACCACAAGCCAGACGGCGGTCGCGCTGGTGAATTGGTTTTCCGCAATGCTCGTGAGCCCACAATATCTTTCACGAATGGACTTTTCGGAAGGAGTTCCTGCTTACGCCCATACGCTGACCGTGGTCCCTTGCATGCTAAACGACGCACGGACAGTCGCTTCACTTCTCGAAGGGTTGGAGGTTCGTTACCTGGCGAATATTGACCCCAACATTGATTTCGCCCTCTTAACGGATCTTTGTGATGCGACTCGGGAAACCATGCCTGAGGATGGAATCCTGCTGGCCCAGGTCATGGAGGGGATCGAACGGCTGAATCACAAATACCGCCGACAGAAAGAGCATGTTTTTTATCTTTTTCACAGGCCGCGCCGATGGAATGAAAGAGAGAAGGTGTGGATGGGGTATGAACGTAAGCGGGGGAAACTCGCGGACCTGAACGCGTTCCTTCGCGGACGGGGCGAGGACCGGTTCAGCGTGATCCTCGGGGACCCCAAAAAACTTCAGGATGTGAAGTATGTCATTACCCTGGATGCAGACACCCGGATACCCAGGAACGCAGCGCGCGAACTGATTGGAGCTATCGCGCATCCTCTGAACCGTCCGGTCTATGATGAAAAGAAACAGCGGGTTATCGCCGGATACGGGATTCTTCAGCCCCGGATCGAATGTAGTTATCCCGGGGAAAATCCTTCGCTCTTCGTGAAGATTTTTGGAGGAGATTCCGGCATCGACCCCTACACGAAAGCGGTATCCGATGTGTACCAGGATCTTTTTTCCGAGGGATCTTTCATCGGCAAAGGGCTTTATGATGTTGACGCGTTTGAAAGTTCCATGAAAGACCGGTTTCCGGAAAATCTGATATTAAGCCATGATCTTTTGGAGGGATGCTACGCTCGATCGGGACTTGTGACGGATGTTCAGTTCTACGAAGAATATCCTTCTGGGTATCTTAAAGACGCCAGCCGCAGGCACCGTTGGATCCGGGGAGACTGGCAGATCGTCCCGTGGCTCTTCGCTTTTGTCCGCGATCAGGGCGGCGCAAAAACAAAAAATCCGATCTCCATCCTGTCGCAATGGAAGATCGCTGATAATTTAAGGAGAAGTCTTGTCCCTGCTGCGACCGTCGTGCTGCTTATCGCCGGATGGGTGCTTTTTCACCCGTCCTGGATATGGTCGGCTCTGGTGATCGCTCTCCTCGGATTTCCCCTTATCCCGATGTCTTTGGTCGAGGCGATGAGGAAGCCAGAAGATCTGTCCGCGAGGACTCATCTGGAAGTGGTGTTGTCGTCCTTCAGGAAAAATACGGTTCGGTTCTTTTTTTCTCTTGTTTTTGTACTCAACGAAGCTTTCTACTGCCTGGATGCGATCGTGCGAACCTTGTGGAGAATGTCCGTATCGCGGCGGTGTTTGTTGGAATGGAGGACCTCGCCTGAATCGGAGGCCCCTCAGCCAAAAAATATTCTAGACAGCTACAAGAACATGCCCCTGGAACCGCTTACTGCGGCTCTGCTGCTTGTCTATTTTGGAGTGTTTCCCATCTCCGGCGGACTGGCATGGATCCTTTTAGGCCTTTGGATCCTTTCTCCCGCGGTGATCCATAGGATCAGCCAGCCTTCCTCTCCCAGGAAGATCCTGCTTTCCGGCGCGCAGATCCTTTTTCTCAGAAATCTGGCCCGGAGAACCTGGGCTTTTTTTGAGAATTTTGTGACCGAGAAGGATCATTGGCTGCCGCCGGATAATTTTCAGGAAGAACCCGTGAGGGCAGTAGCGCACAGGACCTCACCGACGAATATCGGCCTTTCCCTTTTGGCGAATCTGACGGCCTATGATTTCGGTTACGTTTCGATGGGGATGATGTTCCATCGGACCGAAAAAACATTCGACACCCTGAATCTTATGGAAAAGTTCAAGGGCCATTTTTACAACTGGTACGATACGGAGACGCTCAAGCCCCTGATGCCTCTCTACATCTCATCGGTGGACAGCGGAAACCTGACCGGCCATTTGCTGGTTCTCCGATCAGGACTAATGGAAATGAACGATCAGAAGATCGTCTCATTGAAAATATTTGACGGTCTTGAGGATACTCTGGATATCCTTCAGCAGAGCGTCACGGAGCTTGAGAAAAACCATCGGGCGGGTCTTGCCGGATCTCTTCGAGCCGTGTCCGAGAGGATCGAGCAGTTCCAGATTAAGACTCGGTCGTCTCCCGCCAGCCTTTCCGAAATTCACACGCTTTTGCGCCAGATTTCGACTGATATTTCAAAGATCCTTTCGGGCCTGGATCAGAAACGCTATGAGAAAGTCAAGCAATGGGCCCGCTCGTTTGAACGGCAGTGTTACGATCTTTTGGAAGATATGTCTTTTATAGCGCCTTGGATCTTGCTTCCGCCGGAAATGCCGGGGATGTGGGATGCGGCGGGAAATGAACAGGAAAAGAGACTTGCTCAACTGCGGGAGGCTTTACGGTGTTTGGATGAGATCCCCGCGCTGGGGGAGGTGGCCAGGCTTGAGCAGAAGCTGGTTCCTTTGATTGAGGAGATCGCGAAGGATATTCTTATTAGGGACGATGAGTCGCGAAGGATCCATGCATGGTTTCTCAAACTTCGTGACACGATCACAGATGCCGGGACACGATCCGCGGAAAGAATCAAAGCGATCGATTACATTATTCTGCGGTGTAATGAAGTTTCCGATGTCGAATATGAATTTCTCTATGACAAGAATTCTCATCTTCTCTCCATTGGCTACAACGTTAGCGAACACCAAAAGGATCGTGGTTGTTATGATCTCCTGGCGTCCGAGGCCCGGTTGTGCAGTTTTGTGGCGATCGCTCAAGGGCGGATGCCCCAGGAACACTGGTTTAAACTTGGCCGGATGATTTCAAAATCCGAGGGGGACCCTGTGCTGGTCTCTTGGGGCGGATCGATGTTCGAATATCTCATGCCGCTTCTGGTGATGCCTATCTACGAAGGGAGTCTTTTGGACCGGACCTACAAGGCAGTGGTCAGCGGGCAAATAAGATATGCTGCGAAAAACAATATCCCCTGGGGGATCTCAGAGTCCGGATACAACAAGATCGACGCGAACAGCATCTATCAATATCACTCGTTCGGCGTCCCGGATATGGGTTTCAAGCGGGGTCTTGCTGAGGACCTCGTGGTGGCTCCGTACGCCTCCATGTTGGCTTTGATGGTGGAACCGGAAAAGGCCTGCGAAAACCTCGAGCGTTTATCCACGGAAGGCGCCGGAGGGATCTATGGCTTCTATGAAGCGATCGACTATACGCCGGCGCGCCTTGCTCCGGATGAAACCCGGGCGGTCGTTCAATCCTACATGGCCCATCATCAAGGAATGAGTCTTTTGTCGTTGGCTTACGTGCTCTTGGACCGTCCCATGCAACGACGTTTTCTCGCAGAGCCGATGTTCCGATCGACCGAGTTGCTTCTCCAGGAGCGCGTCCCGACGGCCGAACCTTTCCTTTATGATTTCGAAGTGACCGGCATGCTCCGGAAGTTCGGAGACCGGGAAACGTTGTTGCGCGTGTTCACGACCCCGCACACACCGGTTCCTGAAGTCCACCCGCTCTCCAATGGCCGGTATCATGTGATGGTGACCAACGCCGGCGGAGGCTACAGCCGTTGGCGAAATATTGCCGTGACACGATGGAGTGAGGATGCTGCCTTAGACAACGATGGGACATTTATTTACCTTCGGGATGTCGAGTCGGGTCAGTTTTGGTCCTCGGCTTATCAGCCGGCACAAAAAAAGTCTAAGAATTACGAGGCCTTGTTCTCTCAATCCTGGGTGGAGTTTAAACGGAAAGACCACCAGATCGATACGCATACTGAGATCGCCGTGTCTCCGGAAGATGATATTGAACTGCGCCGGGTGACGATCAGCAACCGGTCCCGCAACAAACGGATCATCGAAGTGACGAGTTACGCGGAAGTGGTCTTAAACGATCCTGCAAGTGACCAGGCGCACCGTGCGTTCAGCAATCTTTTCGTTCAGACTGAGATCGTGCGGTCCCAGCAGGCGATTCTGTGTCAGCGCCGGCCGCGTTCCGACAAAGAAACATTTCCCTGGATGCTGCATCTGATGGCTGTCCATGGGGACGCGGTGGTGGGCGCCTCCTACGAAACAGACCGGAACCAGTTTGTCGGACGAGGCCGCACGGTGTCAGATCCCGTCGCGATGGAGGGGACTGGTCATCTTTCGGACACCGAGGGCTCTGTGCTTGATCCGATCGTTGCCATACGAACTCAGATCGAACTCGCGCCTGACGGATCGGCCGTGATCGATTATGTAACCGGGGTGTGCGAAAGCCGGGAGACTGCGAACGCGCTTATGGAAAAATACAGGGACCGGAATTTGGCCGATCGTGTGTTTAATCTAGCCTGGACTCATGGGCAAGTTGCCTTACAGCAGATCAATGCCACAGAGGTTGCCGCCCAACTGTATGGTCGTTTGGCAAGCGCCATTCTCTATGCGAATCCTTCGTGGCGTGCAAGTGCAAGCATTTTGAGGCGGAATAACCGGGGCCAGCCCGATCTTTGGGGATACAGTATCTCGGGGGATCTTCCGATCGTTCTGGTGCGCATCGAAAATCAGGATAACATCGACTTGGTCGTGCAGATGATGCAGGCCCATGCCTATTGGCGCATGAAAGGTCTCGCGGTCGATCTTCTTATCTGGAATGAGGACAGTTCCATTTACCGCGATAGTCTTGGGGAGCGGATCAGCGGGATGATCGCCGCGGCGGCAGAAGAAAAAGCAGAGCAAAAAGGAGGCGTTTTTTTGAGACGTGCCGATCAGATGTCCGAGGAGGACCGGATTCTCATGCAGACGGTCGCGCGGATCGTTATTTCCGATCGGGGGGGGACGCTGGCCGAACAGCTGAAGGATATGACGCATCCCAAATTGAATTATCTGCCGTTTGTTCCGACCCGGAAGGAGGCCCTCGCCGAAGAGGCTGAAGGTCCTGAGGAACGCCCCGATCTAGCTTATTTTAACGGCGTCGGCGGGTTTACCGGGGATGGACGGGAATACGTCATCACGACCTCGCGTGCAAAGACCACCCCCGCTCCCTGGGTCAATGTGCTGGCAAACCCGTGTTTTGGCACTGTGATTTCTGAAAGCGGGAGCGCCTATACCTGGAGCGAAAACGCGCATGAATTCCGCCTGACGCCCTGGAAAAACGATCCCGTCTCCGATGCTTCCGGGGAGGCCTTTTATATTCGTGATGACGAGAGCGGGAGTTTTTGGTCTCCGATGCCGCTTCCCGCCAAGGGAAAAGCTCCTTATACGTCGCGACATGGATTCGGGTACAGCGTTTTTGAACATACGGAAAAGGGAATCGTCTCGGAATTAACTGTGTTCGTTTCCTTGCAGGATAGCGTCAAATTTTCGATCCTGAAGATCCGGAATATTTCCGGCCGGCGCCGGATTCTTTCTGTGACAGCTTACTGCGAATTGGTCATGGGGACCTTCCGGGACAAATATCAAACCCATATTGTTACCGAAATGGATCCGAAAAGCGGAGCCCTGATTGCTCGGAATCCTTATAACAAGGAATTTCCGGACCGGGCTGTTTTTTTGGATGTGAGCGAACCAACGCGTTTCGTTAGTGGAGACAGAATTGAGTTTATCGGAAGGAACGGGACGATGGCGTCTCCTGCGGCCATGCGAAGGGAACGGCTTTCCGGAAAAGTGGGTGCGGGGATTGATCCGTGTGCTGCTACCCAGATCAAATTAGAGTTGGAGGATGGCCAGGATAAAGAGGTCCTTTTCACTTTGGGCTCCGCGAAAACGATGGATGAAGCGCGGGATCTCCTTCGGCGTTTTAGCGGCATCGACGCGGCGCGTCAGGAACTCGAACGGGTCTGGGAATATTGGAAACGGACGCTGGGCGTCGTTTATGTGGAAACACCCGATACCTCGATCAATTTTCTCGTGAACGGATGGTTGCAGTATCAGGTCATCAGCTGCCGCCTCATGGGACGAAGCGGTTTTTATCAATCCGGCGGAGCTTTCGGCTTCCGGGATCAGCTTCAGGACGTGATGGCGCTCATCCATTCGCAGCCACAAATGGTCCGGGAACAATTAATCGCTTTTGCCGCCCACCAGTTCGTGGAGGGTGATGTCCAGCACTGGTGGCATCCTCCCTCAGGCCAAGGAGTCCGCAGCCAGTGCTCGGATGACTATTTATGGCTTCCATTCGTGACTTGTCTCTACGTCGAAAAGATCGGGGACACCGGGATTCTTGATGAAACGATAGGGTTTCTTGAAGGCCCAAAGGTCAAGCCGGAGGAAGAATCTTACTACGATCGGCCGCGGTCCTCCGCTGTTGCCGGGACCCTTTACGAGCACTGTGTGCTAAGCGTAAAGCGAGGACTCCGATTCGGTGTGCATGGTCTCCCTCTTATGGGCAGCGGGGACTGGAATGACGGGATGAATCTGGTCGGGCGCGAAGGAAAAGGGGAAAGCGTGTGGCTTGCATTTTTTCTTTTTGATGTTCTTAAGTCGATGACTGTCCTGGCGGAGGGGCATGGGGATAAGGTGTTCTCAGATTTTTGTGCGGGGGAGGCCATGAAACTCGCCCAAAATATTGAGACGCATGGCTGGGACGGCGAATGGTATCGCCGGGCCTATTTTGACAATGGGGACCCGCTGGGTTCTTCCATGAACAGCGAATGTCGAATCGATTCGATTCCTCAATCCTGGGCGGTCCTTTCAGGCGCGGCTCATCGGGACAGGGCTCGCAAGGCTATGGATCAGGTAGATCGACAGCTCGTCGACAGGAAACACGCACTCGTGAAATTATTTGACCCGCCTTTCGCGAAAGCTTTCCCTAACCCCGGATACATCCAAGGCTATGTCCCCGGCGTGAGGGAGAATGGGGGACAGTACACGCATGCGGCCGTTTGGGCGGCGATAGCATTTTCGGTTTTGGGAGATAAAAAGCGAGCTTGGGAGTTGCTCGCGATGATCAATCCGGTGAATCATTCCGATACCCCGGAGAAGTGCGCTGTTTACAAAGTGGAGCCGTTTGTGATGGCCGGAGATGTGTATGCCTCTTCCGCGTTTGTGGGACGCGGAGGATGGACCTGGTACACGGGATCCGCGTCCTGGATGTATCAACTTATCGTGAAGTATTTGTTGGGGATCCGGTTGAAAGTAGACCGGATTTATTTCGAGCCGTGCCTTCCCGCAGCTTGGTCCTCCTGGAAACTGCATTATCGGTACCGGGAGACCTTCTATCACATTACTTTCATGCGCTCCGGTCCTTCAGATCAAATCGCTTCCGTGACTGTGGACGGCATCGAACAGACCGAGAAGACTCTGTTGCTTGTCGACGACCGTATCGAGCATCTGGCCGAGGTGAAGATCGGATGATCTGGCCGTTATGGCGCTTTTAAGAAGACGAGGTCCTGTTGATTGTGAATAAACAGCCGAAACAACGAAAGAAGCAACAACGGCAGTTAGGGAGTCATTTGCGAATACATATCTCTCGATAGCGCTTGACCTTGTTGAGGTAACGGAGGAAAATACCCCAATAAATTGCGAAAAGAGGTCTTGGGATTTCTCCAAGAGGAGTTGCATTGATGGTCGGGCCGCCATCTGACGTTAAATCGTCAGGTTGCGGCTTTTTGTTTTTTAGGCCCTGATTCAAAGAGAGAAACTGCCATGGAATGGTTGTTGCGAGATGGACCGGTTTATTTTGCTATCATTGTGGTTGTTTTTTTCTTCACCTATGTAGCTATTCGGTCAAACAAGAACGATAAAGATAAAAAATAGCGAAGTCAGGATCAAGGCAGGCCTTTCCTGCTAAGTAACTGTGAATTTGTTAGTCATTTTCGATTGCTTTGATCGGGAATCTCTGGCGTTTGGATACCCGTTTAAAACCAACAGGGACTTTTGCGCGGCTGTTAGAAAGAGTCTTCTGATCCTGGCTTCGAAACATCTCTTCTTCGACTTGCTCTAAGGAGGAAAAATAGTGAATGTGACTAACTTTAAGTGGAATGAGATTTTGCGAGCGGCATGGGAAAGTAAAGCGTGGAAGCCCCTTGTCATTCTTCTTTTGTGTTGGGGATTTTTTATCGCATTGAAGTTCGGACTCAGGCGGTTTGAGAGATTTCTTTCCCGGGGTGAAGTCATACGCGAGAACGAAGCTATATTGCGCCTGAAGACATTTTCTCATGTTCTAAAATGGCTTGGCTCGATCGTTATTATCGGATTTGGCCTCTACATGATGCTTGAGAACTTCGGGATCAATGTTGCCCCGTTGCTTGCCGGGGCAGGGATCGTTGGCCTCGCTCTGGGGTTCGGAGGGCAATACCTCATTCGGGATCTTATTAACGGGATCTTTATTTTGTTCGAAGGCCAGTTCCGAGTCAACGACGTGGTCAAGATCGGGGACCTGGGCGGCTTGGTGGAGTCCATGAATTTACGTGTCACCCAACTGCGGGATCTGGAGGGCCGGGTGATCTATATCCCGAACGGCGAGATCAAGACCGTTATTAATTTCACTAAAGGATATTCCCAGGCTCTTTTGGATATCGGGGTCGCGTATAAAGAGAACGTGGATGATGTGATGCGTGTCATGAAGGATGTTTCGAAGGGAATGCGGCAAGATCCTTATTTCGGGAAATTGATCCTGGAGGATATGGAAATGCTGGGGGTCGACGCTTTTACGGATTCTGCCGTGATCATTAAATGTCGTATGAAAACCTTGCCGATTAAGCAGTGGGAGGTGGCAAGGGAATATCGCAGACGACTTAAAAACAAGTTTGATGAACTGGGAATCGAGATTCCCTTTCCGCATAGGACACTTTATTGGGGGACGAAACAGGGTGAAGGCATGCAAAAATCCGGGACGGGAGCTGAATCTTGAGGATAACGCTTCGTTTGATCATCTCACTTTTGATCGTTACGGCGATCGTGGTTGTGAGTTTTTCCTATGCCCAGGCGAAGAATGAAGAAAACCGCTTGAATGAGGAGTTGCGTCTTCGCACGACGGTGCTCGCTAAAAGTTTTAGAGGGGCGATCGAAGCTTTCTTGGAAAGGACGGATCGGCCTGACCGGATACAGAAATTTATCGAGCAGTTCCAAGGGCGGAAAAGGCTGATCGGTCTTGTGGTGGATATGAAGGAAGGTTTGAGGATCGCCTTGCCGCCCGAACTGGCAACGGGGGAATTGTTCAAAAAAGAGTCACTGAAAGCCATGGAAGAGAATGCGCCGATCGATGTGAATAGCAAGTGGGAAGGGAGGAAGGTCAACTATCTTGCTGTTCCGCTGATGACAGAGGATAAGATTGTTGGGGCATTGGGCCTCATTCATGACCGAAGTTTTATTTTGACCCAGATCAGGGGTTTTTGGAGAAGTTCTGCGATCACTTTCTCCATTTTGGCGGCGATCCTCTCGATTGTTTCTCTTTTAGTGATCCGCTGGAGCGTGACGGGGCCGATCGCCCGCATTGCGTTGATGGTCCAAAAAACATTGGGGATTGATTCCCGAGTTGAATCCAAAGAGGGGAGGGAGCATGGGGACATTGAAAAACTTCTTTTTGGGGTCAGTCACATGGCGGCAAGTCTCAAGGCGGCCCGGTTTGATCTTGTAGAACAATCGCGGATTATTAATGCCGAGGGGGCGGTTTGGACGAAGGAGCGGCTGAAAGATTATCTGAAGACCCGCCTACGCGGTAAGCAACTTTACGTGGTCTCAAACCGTGAGCCTTATATTCATCGTAAAAACGGTAATGACATCGAATGTATCACGCCGGCGAGCGGTGTGGTGACAGCTCTGGATCCTGTGATGCAGGCGACCGGAGGACTTTGGATTGCGCACGGCGCAGGCAATGCCGACCGGGAGGTTGTCGACAAAGAGAACAAAGTCATGGTGCCGCCCTGGAAGCCATCGTTTACTTTGAAGCGCGTGTGGCTTACCGGAGAAGAGGAAAAAGGGTATTACTACGGTTTTTCTAACGAGGGCCTTTGGCCACTCTGTCACATCAGTCATGTGAGGCCTGTTTTTCGGATCGATGATTGGAATTGTTATAAAGAAGTCAACCGGAAATTCGCAGATTCGCTTCTCGAGGAGTTAGGCGATGATCCCCCCATGATTCTCATCCAAGATTATCATTTTGCGCTTCTCCCAAAAATGATCAAAGAGCGAAGGCCCGATGCGAAGATCTCGATTTTCTGGCATATTCCCTGGTCTAATGCGGAAGCCTTCGGGATCTGTCCGTGGCAGGAGGAGATCTTGGAGGGAATGCTTGGGAGCGATATTATTGGTTTCCACACACAGTTCCATTGTAACAACTTCCTCGATACGGTCGATCGCGCTCTCGAATGCAAGATTAATTGGGCAAACTTTGAGGTTATCCGGGGCGGAAAATCGAGTGCCGTTCGTCCGTTTCCGATCAGCATTTCCGGCGTGCCCAATGTCGAGGTTCATGAGTCCAGAAAAGATCCCCTCGAAAAACTGAAAGAGGATTACAGTCTCAAAGACAAGAAGATCGGTCTTGGGGTGGACCGTATTGACTACACCAAAGGCCTTTTAGAGCGCTTCCGGGCTATTGAAAGGGTCCTCGAAAAATATCCCCATCTTCAAGGTGAGCTCGTTTTTATCGAACTGGGTGCTCCTTCACGATCTTCCATCGGGAGCTATCAGGACCATTTGAGAGAGGTCGAGAAACTGGTCGAGAAGATCAACCAGCGCTTTCAAAAAGGCAATTACAAGCCCATTCTTTTTCTTGAAGAACATCATGACCAGAAAAAAATATTCGACTTTTATCGTTTGGCGGATTTCTGTTTTGTCAGTTCCCTTCATGATGGGATGAACCTGGTGGCCAAGGAATTCGTATCAGCCCGGGAGGATGAGGAGGGCGTATTGATCTTGAGCCGGTTCACGGGCGCAAGTCATGAATTTACGAGTGCTCTCTTGATCAATCCGTATGATATCGAAGGGACCGCCGAGGCGGTCCATCAGGCGCTCACGATGCTTCCGGAGGAAAAGAAGGAGCGCATGCGGAAGATGCGTCAGATCGTCCATGAATATAACATCTATCGTTGGGCGGCGGACATGATCACCGAGCTTGTAAAATCGTTCTAGGAGATTTATGAAAATAAAGAAAATGGATTCTTCCGTTATCAAACAAATTGCGGGATTTAAGAACCTCTATCTTGTTTTGGACTATGACGGGACTTTAACCCCTATCGTGAGCCAACCGCCCAAGGCCAAGCTGGTTTCAGGGGTGAGGGCAGCGCTCAGAGCTCTCTCCGGGATGCCGGGTGTTAAAATGGCGATTCTCAGTGGGCGTTCGCTCCACGATATCGAAAAATTAGTAGGGATCGAAAGCTTGGACTATGTGGGCAACCATGGCCTCGAACGGAAGATCCAAAGCGTTGTCAGTGTGGATCCCTATGCTTCCAAATTCCAGGAATTCATTGCAAGTCTTATCAGGAAACTCGACATGTCTCTCAAAGGCATTCCGGGGATCTTGGTAGAAGATAAGACCTACAGCCTTAGCGTGCATTACCGGAACGTGAAGCCTAAAAATATCCCTGGAGCTCGAAAGATCTTTCAGAAAGCATGGGAAGAGTTTTCGGCGAAGATTTTTTTCAGGATTAAGCCTGGTAAAAAAGTCTGGGAAGTGCGCCCGGTCTACGGCTGTTCGGATAAAGGGGGTGCTCTCGGCTTGCTTTTCGGAGCGGTGCCAAAAGCAAAGCGTAAGGATTTAACGATGGTCTATATCGGGGACGATGCGACGGATGAAGATGCCTTCAAGACACTTAAAAGTTCGGATTTCCCGATCCGAGTAGGACCCAGTTCCCGTACGGCTGCGCGCTATTGCCTGAGATCTCCCGCCGAAGTGGCTTTTTTTCTAAAACGATTAATCGAAGTGAGAAAAAAGGATAGTGCTCTTCTCAGAGAATTTGCAGCGAGCAGATGATGTGTATTGATTCTTGAACAAAAGAATCCAGTTTCTATAACCGTGGAGGTAAATGATGACCGCCGAATACGCAAGCCCTGACGAACAGATCATTGGTTGGTTGAATGATTTCATTAAAAAACCCGGCACGGTGCCCATGCTAGCCGTTTTGATCGTCGGGATATGGCTCGCGACCGGTTTTTTTATCGTCAGTCCCGGAGAGCAGGGGATCATCCGGCAATTTGGGAAAAAAGTGCGGACGGCCAGCGCGGGGCTCAATTGGCGGATGCCATGGCCCGTGGAAAAAGTCGATATCGTGAACGTGGAGCAGGTTCGCCGGATCGAAGTGGGGTTCGGCATTCAGGGTCGTGAAAATTCTGAATTCAGCCGCCGTACAGGAGGCCGTTCGGACGCGATGATGCTCACGGGGGATGAGAACATGGTCGAGGCTCAGATCATTGTTCAATACAAGGTGAGCGACCCCGTGAAGTATCTTTTCCGGCTTTACGATCCCGACGGGACGCTTTTTACCGCGACCGAAGTGGCGCTTCGCAGCGCAGTCGGGAGATCGACGATTGATGATGTGCTCACCGTGGGCCGGCAAAAGGTCCAGGAAGAGACTCGGGAATTCCTGCAGCGCCTTATGGATGCTTACGAATCCGGTCTTATGATCACGGAGGTCCGGCTCCAGGTGGTCGATCCTCCCGACCAGGTGAAAGACGCGTTCCACGAAGTGGTCCGGGCGCGTGAAGACCGTGAACGGCTGATCAATGAAGCAAAGGGATATCAGGAGGATCTTATTCCACGCGCGCGCGGTGAGGCGCAAAAGATGCTGCGTGGCGCCGAGGCCTTCAAGGAAGAGCGCGTGCTCAAGGCCCAGGGAGATGCCGCTCGTTTCACGGCCCTCCTCGGCGAATACCAAAAAGCCAAGGAAGTGACATGGAACCGTTTGCAGATCGAAACCCTGGAGCGGATCTATCCGGCCGCGAACAAAGTGATCATCGATCCCCAGGCAGGCGCGAATGTTCTTCCACTCCTTCCTTTACAGAATCCTTCGTTTCTTGATTCGCTCCAGGGTCCTTCCGATCCTGCGGGGCTTTCCAGAAAGAAAGAGGTGATGTCATGAACGCGGCGATGCTGTTACGATTTTGGCCCATCGTGATCCTTTCGGTGGCATTCCTTATTCCTTCCACGGTATTTATTGTGGATGAAACGAACCAGGTGGTCATCACCCGGCTAGGGGAATACCGTCGGACCCTCCAAAGCCCCGGGTTGAAACTCAAGATGCCTCTTCTGGAACAGGCCAATTTTTTTGAAAAAAGAATTCTCACGAGCGGTGCATTGCCGGCGGAATATCTGACGCTTGATAAAAAAAGGCTCGTCGCGGACCATGTGACTCGTTGGAAGATTGTGGACCCGCTTCTTTTTTACAAGACCGTCAACGATCTTTCGGGGGCTAAAGCGCGTCTTGATGACATCGTGTTCTCCGAAATGCGCCGGGAACTTGCAAGCCATGACTTTAGCAAGATCATCGCAAGCGAGCGTGAGAACATTATGGAAACCATTGCGGGGAACGCGCGGAAGCAAGCCGCGAAGTTTGGCATTGACCTTGTGGACGTGAGGATCAAACGCGCCGATCTTCCGCAAGAAGTGCAGGAAAGTGTTTTTGCGAGAATGAAGGCCGAGCGCCAGAGGATCGCGAAACGGTACCGTTCTGAGGGAGAAGAAGAGGCGTTTAAAATTCGTGGCGAGACAGATAAAAATAAGACGATCCTGATGGCGAAGGCTTATGAGGAAAGCCAGAAACTACGCGGCGAAGGTGATGCCGTTGCTACCAAGGTCTACGCTGAGGCTTACGGACAGGACGCGGCTTTTTATACATTTGTCCGGAGTCTTGAGGCCTATGAAAAGGGATTCCAGGACAAAACCACTTTGCTTCTTTCGCCGGATTCCGATGTTCTGCGGCATATGAAAAAGAACTACGGCCAGAAGACCTGATCACCCGTTCGTGTGAAATCCTTGATGTGGGGAGTCTGTGATGTTTAACGTTGCATGGGATATTTCTACGGAGCAAATATTACTGGCGGCGGCGTTGCTTTTATTCTTCGGGGTTTTGTCGAGCAAGCTCTCTGACCGGTTCAGCATCCCTTCTTTGGTGCTCTTTCTCGCGATCGGGATGCTGGCCGGGTCCGAAGGGATCGGGGGGATTTATTTCGACAATGCCGCTTTGGCCAAGATCATCGGCGTCATCGCTCTTTCTTTCATCCTTTTTTCGGGCGGACTGGAAACGGATTTTGGCGAAGCAAAACGCGTCTTTGCCAAAGGGATCACGCTCTCCACGCTGGGTGTTCTGATCACCGCTTTTGTGGTCGGAGCTTTTGCGTCATGGATCTTCAGGATCCCCTTGAAAGAGGGATTGTTGCTCGGCGCCATTATTTCCTCCACGGATGCCGCGGCGGTTTTCTCTATTCTTCGCTCTAAAAATATAAGTCTAAAGGGACAGCTTCGTCCGCTTTTAGAACTAGAGTCGGGAAGCAATGATCCGATGGCGGTATTTTTGACCCTCGGGATGATCCAGCTGATCCAGCATTCCGCAATGCCCTGGTATTTTCTGGTCGGGATGTTCTTTAAGCAGATGGCGCTCGGACTGGTCGCGGGATGGGTCATCGCGGAACTTTTCCTGAGGATCATTAACCGTTTACGGCTAGAGTATGAAGGATTGTATGCCGCATTGACATTTTCCGTGGCCCTGCTTGCCTATGGAGCGGCGGAAACGGCCGGCGGAAACGGATTTTTGGCTGTTTATGTCGCAGGTCTTTTGCTTTCGCGGAAGGATTTCTTTTACAAAAGAAATCTGGTTCGTTTTCACGCCGGGCTGGCCTGGCTGATGCAGATCGCTATGTTCGTCACGTTGGGATTACTGGTTTTTCCTTCGAAGCTTATCCCCATCGCCTGGGGAGGCATTGCGACGGCCCTGGTGCTTTTTTTTGTGGCGCGGCCGGCTGGCGTTTTTCTTTGTATGCCCTTTGCTCCTCTCAAGGAAAAACTTATGATCTCTTGGGTCGGGTTGCGGGGAGCTGCGCCGATCGTTCTGGCGACTTTTCCGTTACTTGCGAAGGTTTCCAATTCGGAACTTATTTTTGACGTGGTTTTTTTTGTGGTGCTCGTGTCGGTTCTGATCCAAGGGACGAGCATTCCTGTTGTGTCAAAGTGGCTCGGATTGCACGCGCCTCTCCAGCGTAAGCTCCGTTATCCTCTGGAATTTGAGCAGCGCGAAGGGGTGGATGCCGATCTTTTGGAGTTTATGGTTCCCTACGGCGGAAAGGCTTCCGGGAAGAAACTCTACGATCTGAATTTTCCAAAAGACAGTCTCGCGGTGCTCATAGGTCGTAATGACAAGTTCATCGTGGCGAAAGGAAACACCGTCTTGGATGCGGGAGACGTGGTTTTGGCACTTGTCAGCAAAAAAGATCTGGATACCATTAAGACGATTTTTAATAGCCTTGAAGATAATCAAAACAGCTGAAGCGGTTTTCTTTGCGCGGGAGGGTTGAACCCCAATGACCTTTGGTTTTGAGCTGATCATTATTGCGTTAATGCTGATTATTAACGCAATTTTTGCATCTTATGAAATGGCTCTCGCATCGATTTCAAGGGCCAGGCTTGCGGCGCTGTGTCAGCAAAAGAAAAAGGGGGCTGAACAGGCGGCTTACATGAAAGACCGCATGGAAGCGAGCCTTGCCGTCGTGCAGATCGGGATCACTTTTGCGGGCGCTGTCGCCGCAGCGACCGGCGGAGCAGGAATGCAGGAATCCTTCACACCCTTTCTGCACAGGACCTTGGGGATCCTGGACCCTCTTGCGGAGGTTCTCGCCGTGATTTGCTTGGTGATACCGCTAAGCGCTTTTACGATCATTTTTGCCGAGCTTGTTCCAAAAATGTTTGCTCTCCAGAATAAGGAGTGGGTTTTTCTCTCACTCTCGCCAATCATGAAAGTGATCGCTCATATCACGAATCCCGTCGTTTCCTTTTTTGAGGGGACTGTTAAGAGAGTCATGAGAATAAGTGCGGGGAAGTTGCGGCAGGACGGGCCGACTGAGGAACAGCAGGGACTTCACGATTTAAGATCCGCCGTGACTTTGGCAAGAACTTCGCGGGTTATCGGAGCCGCGGAAGAAAAGATCGTTTTGTCCGCGGCAGAGTTTTCCCGAAGGACTGTTTCCTGCATTATGTTGCCCGCTTCCGATATTGTTATGATCCCGGTCACGGACAACCTTTCGGATGCCTTTATCAAAGCGCATCTAGAAATGCATACACGCTATCCGGTTTGTGAACGCGAGAAGGATCCGCAGACGATCATGGGTTATGTGAATTTCAAAGATATCATCAATGCGCTGAAGGTGAATCCCGCGAGCCCCGACATTCGCGGAATCACAAGACCTATTCCGTCCGTGAACAGGAATTCACGGCTTTCGGATGTATTGAGTCAGCTGATCCATGATAAGACCCATATTACTTTGGTCCGGGACGAAGGGGCGCGGGTCGTTGGTCTCATCGCTTTGGAGGACCTGATCGAGGAGCTGCTGGGAGATATCGAAGACGAGTATGATCGCCTCCCGAGCCATGTTCATTCGTTTGGTTCATCCTGGATTATGGGGGGCGGCGTTTCTATGGGCCTCGTTTCTTCTACGTTGGGCCGAGAACTTGATAAACCACTACTCGCGGCAGGTGGAATGCCAACGCTTGCGGAATGGATCAATCAAAAACTGGGGCGAACGCCTGAGCCCGGAGAGGTTATGCAACTTGGCGGTTTGACGGTTACGGCAAGAAAGCTAAGACGCAAAAAGATCTATGAGTGTATCATTGGTCTCACAGAAAATAAATCATAGCAAGGAATCATCGTGAAATTGTCGGGCTGGATTTTTATGCTTTGCAGCTGGAGCGCGATCATCGGGCTGATGATCTTTGCCTATTCAAAAGTTTTGAACGCCAAGAAGAAAAAACAAGGCTGACTCAGGGTTCTTTTATGGCACAGCATCATTGGCTTTCCGAATTTTGGATGAGAATGCGAAGACCACTCACTTCACCAAACACTGCCTTGTATGGCCGTTTCTTTGTAGTAGAAAAAAGTCAGAAATTGGATGAATGGTGGCCTGTTCAAAGATGAATTTTCGGAGGAATATGAAACGGTTTTCTATCTTCCTAAAAGTTAAACAGAGGTCGAAATGCCAAGTAGTTCCAGGCGAGTAAGAATGATCAGAGGAAAAAAAGATCCATTTTTATATGGGCTGAGAAATAATATATTATAATCCGGTTTATAAGCTCGAAAGACTCGTTAGTCATTTCGGAGAAATCTATTTTTACGTCTATTGCAGGGAGTCCGCATACTGGCAATTAGCCCATTAAAATCACAGGGAGGTTTTGCTCATGTTGAGACTCATAGCATTGCTGATGTGCATTATTTTCTTCACGGGATTTAACTGGGGATTTCTAAAGCCAGGCCCGCGTCGCACTGTTAAAAAGAAGATATCCGAATCAGACTCCAGGCGCCCGTCTAATGAATCTTCTTCAAATACCATGGCGGCAGATCTTCCGTCTGATGGCAACAATTCGGTCTCGATGGCAGGGGCCTCCCGCAACGAATAATCTGAGTTAAAAGAGGAGGTGGAAAATGATCAAAAGGATACTGGTAGAGATCGATGAAACACCTTCTACGGATTCGGTAATCAAACACGCGATAGCATTAGCCCAAGCCCACGACGCAGCGCTCACTGGCGTCACAGTTGTTGATATTGATAAGCTTGAAAACGTTGGCCCGGTGCCTTTCGGTGCTACTTATTATGCCGAGGAACTCCGAGATGACCGGATTGCTAAAACGCGAAAGGAAATCAACAAACGATCTTCCCGGTTTGCCGAACTATGTGGGAATGCAGGCGTTCCCTTTCACGTGGAGCATGAAACGGGGAGCCCCTTTGCCGTCGTCGTCTCCAAGGCGCGCTATCACGATCTGATTGTCGTTGGACTTGGAAGTTTGTTCAGTTATAAGGTCGTTGACGAGCCGTCGCATATTCTGGAGCATTTGATCCGTGAAGGGGTTCAGCCTATTTTGGGGATCCCGAAGAACTACGTGCCGATCAAACGGGTTCTTATTGCTTATAGCGGAAGTCTCCATTCTGCAGAAGCCATGAAACAATTTCTTCAATTCCGTCTGTGGCCGGATGCGGTCCTTCGTCTCGTATGTTTTGACCAGAAACCCGAAGAGACATCCCGGGCCCTTGACGAAGGCGTGACCTACTGCCGGGCCCATGGTTTTTCTGCCGATCGGGTCCATCTTTCAGGCAATGACAAAAATATTCTCATCAAGCATGCGGAAGAGTGGCATGCCGACCTGATCGTTATGGGGAACAGCATGCGCAATGTCCTGATCAAGCATTCTGAAAAAGCGCTTTTTCTCGCGCAATAGCAAAGAGGATTCACTAAGCCGGCTTTCTTTAACATAAAAAAAGGAAGGGACCTATGCTTACCGCTAATCCCGGGGATGTGACGCCTCATACTAAAGCCGCTCAGACGGTCTTCGAGATATTTTCGTCAGATGATCAGGGATTGAGCCATGAAGAGGTGGAAAGACGCCTCGCGATTTTTGGCCCCAATATCTTGCCCAGGGCGAAGGCCCCATCTCTTTTTGTTGTTTTTCTCCATCAATTTCTGAGCCCCTTGATCTATATCCTATTGATCGCCGCTTTGCTGTCTTCCATCCTCCAGCATTGGTCCGATGCCGTGTTCATTATGGTCGTTCTTTTGATCAACGCCATTATCGGGACGATTCAGGAGTATTCTGCCGAGAGGAGCGCGGAAGCCCTGCAAAAACTTGTGGCCACACAAGCCCGGGTTTTAAGAGCCGGTGAAGAAAAGACGCTGGACGCGAGCCAACTGGTCCCTGGAGATGTTGTTTTGCTGGAATCCGGCGGTAAGACACCGGCCGATCTCCGGCTTTTTACGGCACAAAGTCTCGAGGTAGACGAATCCCTTTTAACCGGCGAATCAACCGCCGTTATTAAAAACGCGACGACAATACTGGATCAAGAAACAACGTTAGGAGACAGGGTGAATATGGCCTTTGCGGGAACTATTGTTACCCGGGGACGCGGCCGCGGAATGGTGACGGCAACAGGCCTTGGGACGGAGATCGGCCGTCTTTCTGCTATGCTCCAGCTGGAGAAAAAAGGAAGTAAGCCCCCGCTTCTCCTGCGCATGGAAAAATTCACAGCCGCTATCGGCTATATCGTTATTGCCGCAGCAGCCATTATTTTTGGTGTGGAAGTGTTCCGAGGATCTCCTTGGCAGGATGTTTTCCTTCTTGCGGTTGCGTTTGCTGTGTGCGCGATCCCGGAAGGTCTTCCGGTCGCGATCACCGTAGCGCTTTCGATCGGGACTCGGCGCATGGCGAAACGCCATGTGATCGTCCGAAAGCTGGTAGCGGTTGAAGCGTTGGGTTCCTGCACGGTCATTGCCTCGGACAAAACAGGAACGTTAACCGTGAATCAGCTGACGGTACGCCGCATTGCTTTTCCAGGCCAAAGGCCCTGGGAGATCACGGGGGAAGGCATGAATCCTGAAGATGGGCGAATCCAGGTGCCGAATCTGTCCTTCCCTGAGAATGAAAAAATGTTGCCAGAGAGGCTGGCTCGCGCAGCAGTATTGTGTAACGAAGGTCATCTTAAAAAGCGGGACGGCCGGTGGGACTTTAATGGTGATACCGTAGATGTTGCATTGCTTGTCATGGCGCATAAGGCGGGCTTGAGCAAACAAAAGGTTATGGAAGAGAGCCCTCAGATTGCGCAGATCCCCTTTGAATCGGAAAAGCAATTTGCTGCGACAGTGCATCGGAACGGAGAAAAAACACGCGTCTTCGTGAAAGGAGCTTCAGAGAAGCTTATTTCCATGTGTAAATTTGCAGCAACGGCGAGCGGAGATGTCCCCCTCAACACGGGCGATCTCGAATCGCAAGCCGTGGAATTGGCCAGAAACGGATATCGTGTGCTTGCATTTGCAGAGGGAGAGGTTGTTTTAGAAAAGGAGGAGTCGCTCCGCGAAGAACAGCTTCATGGGCTGACTTTTTTGGGAATGACTGGCATGATCGATCCGCTTCGCCCCGAAGCCAAAGCCGCCGTCGAGGAATGTAAGAAATCCGGGATCAAGGTCTCCATGATCACGGGGGATCATCCCGAAACGGCTCTGGCCATCTCGAGGGAGCTTGGACTCGCAGACCGCATGGATCAGGTTGTGACAGGCCCCCAGCTTAAGAAGGCGTTGGAAGCCGGTCCGGAGGTATTGGACCCTCTGGTCCGGCGAGCTTATGTGTTCGCGCGCGTAGAGCCCGAGCAGAAACTTCATATCGTGAAATCGCTTATCCGGAGCGGCGAGTTCGTGGCAGTGACAGGGGATGGGGCAAACGATGCTCCGGCGCTAAGCGCTGCCCAGGTCGGTGTGGCGATGGGTGAGCGCGGGACAGATGTGGCGCGTGAGAGCGCGAGTTTGATCCTGACCGATGACAACTTTGCTTCGATCGTAGCCGGCGTTGAAGAAGGGCGTGTGGCTTACGGGAATGTCCGTAAGGTCATCTTTTTGCTGATCTCGACCGGTGCCGCCGAGATCGTTCTTTTCTTGCTCGCGCTTTTCGCCAGGATCCCCCTGCCTCTTTTTGCGACACAGCTTCTTTGGCTTAACCTGGTGACGAACGGCATCCAGGACGTGGCGCTTGCCTTTGAGCCCGCCGAGGGGAATGAGATGAAGCGCCCGCCGCGCTCTCCCAAAGAAAGGATCTTTAATCCGCTCATGACCGGACGGACCGTTTTGTCAGCTGTCGTTATGGGCGTCATTGCATTCTTTTTTTATCAAAGATTGCTCGCGGCCGGTTGGGCTACCGTGGACGCTAGGAACAGCTTGTTGCTTCTCATGGTTCTATTCGAGAACGTTCAGGTCTTTAACAGCCGCTCCGAATTCTTATCGGCTTTCTTGCATAATCCATTGCGGAACCCCATCCTTTTCTTTGGGCTGATCGGAGCTCAGCTGATCCATATTGGGGCGATGTACACCCCTTGGCTTAAAGACGTCCTTGGAATTCATCCGGTATCCTTGACTCATTGGCTGATGCTTTTAGGATTGGCCTCGACTGTTTTCATTGTTATGGAAATCGAGAAAATGATTCGTAATTTCATGGCATCGCGAAAGTGAAAGCTGGACGAAAGCGTTTCTCTTAGATCATCATCAGGACTAAGATGAAGGGAAGAGGAGATTTATTGTGAGAGGCAGGATTGCCGAAGGAGCGGTTTTTTAGTATTTTAAAGCGATTCACAATGGAGGTGGTTGGTGTTCGGCAAGCTTTTGGTCATTTTTATTACGGTGCCCCTCCTCGAGGTTCTCATTCTGATCAAGATGGGTGAGGTGTTCGGCTTCTGGCCCACGGTGATGCTTGTCGTTGTCACGGGTTTCTTGGGAGCGCTTCTTGCGAGGATCGAAGGTTTCCGGACCTGGCTGAACATCCAACAGGAGCTGCGAGAAGGCCAATTGCCCGCAGAAAAAATGATCGATGCGCTTCTCCTGTTCGCGGCGGGTCTGTTTTTGATCACGCCGGGGGTCTTGACGGATATCCTCGGATTTTTGCTTCTTATCCCCGCGACCCGGCATTACTTCAAGCAATGGCTCCGTAATAAGTTCGATGATCTCCTTCGATCTTCGCAGAACGGCGGCTCCGCAGGCATTCGTTTTTTTATTCGCTGAGATCCGGACCATGAATGTAGACCTTCTGATCATTCTTGGTTTTATCGTTTATTCCGTGACGATCGGTTTCGTAATGCAAAAAAAGGCGTCGCGCGGGCTCACGGAATATTTTCTGGCCGGCCGGACGCTTAAAGGATGGCAGGCGGGGTTCAGCATGGCGGCTACCCAATATGCCGCCGACACGCCGCTTCTTGTGACGGGTCTGATCGCGACCGCCGGGATCTTTTCCCTCTGGCGTCTCTGGGTTTATGCGCTCGCTTTTCTGTTGATGGGTTTTATGCTTGGTCCCTGCTGGAGGCGCGCGGGGGTTCTGACGGACGCGGAATTCACGGAGCTCCGTTACGCGGGCAAGGGCGCGGTCGTGCTGCGTGGTCTCAAAGCCGTTTATATGGGGCTATTCATCAATTGCACGGTACTCGCCATGGTACTTCTTGCGGCCACGCGGATCGCCGAACCCTTTCTTCTATGGCATGAATGGTTTCCCGGTCCCTGGATGGCGCATCTCGCTGAATTTCTTGAAATACACGGCCTTGGATTCACGGCTCTTCCTGCAGGCGATCCGCTTTTTTGGATCCGCTCTGCCGACAACATAATTTCGATCGCCCTGATCGTCGGTTTTACGGCACTTTATTCCATGACCGGAGGACTTCGGAGCGTGGTAGCAACGGACGTCGTGCAATTTTTGATCACGATGATCGCGACCGCGTTTTATGCCGGCGTGATCGTCACAAAGCTCGGCGGGCTCGGCGTTTTGACCGGAAAATTGACAGCGCTTTATGGAGCCTCCGCGGCGCACGGAGTGCTTTCTTTTAATCCGCCACCCTTGAACGAGACGGTGATGATCTTTCTCGCGGTGCTTTCGGTGCAATGGTTCGCTCAGGTGAATGCGGACGGGACGGGGTATTTGGCCCAGCGGACGATGGCCTGCCGGAGCGACCGGGATGCCCGTGTTGCGGGGGCGGTCTTTACGGTTGCGCAGGTCCTTTTTCGGACGCTTGTGTGGTTGCCTATCGGCATCGGGCTTTTGATCTTGTACCCGGCGGACAGTCTTACTGCGATAAATACGGCTGGCGAGCACTTTCGTCTGGCCCGGGAAGCGACCTTCATAACCGGCATTCACGAACTTTTGCCTGCGGGACTCCGGGGGTTGATGCTAACGGGGATGCTTGCGGCTTTGGCCTCGACCGTGGACACGCACCTGAACTGGGGCGCGTCTTACTGGGCGAACGATCTTTACAAGGGGCTTCTGATGGAGCGTGGACTCGGCCGTACTCCGAAAGGTCCGGAGCTAGTGCTCATTGCACGGCTCTCCAATCTACTCGTGCTCGCCTTCGCCCTTTGGATCGCCTCGCATCTGCGTTCTATTCAAAGCGCGTGGCACTTAAGTCTTCTTTTCGGGAGCGGAATCGGTGTCGTGCTGATCTTGCGGTGGATCTGGCACCGGATCAATCTCTGGTCGGAAGTGGCCGCGATCGCATCCTCGCTTGTGTTGGCGCCTATCCTGCTTTTTGTTTTTAAGGATTGGGATGAGGGGTCCCGCATGCTTGTGATGCTTGGTGCATCGACTATGACGATGATCTTCGTGACGCTTATAACAGAGCAGGAATCGAGAGAGAAACTCGTCTGCTTTTATCAAAAAGTAAGACCGCCCGGTTTTTGGGGCCCAGTGTCTGTTCTTTGCGGCGAGGCGGCAGGTGTCCCATTCGTGCAATTCCGGCGTTCGGTCCTTGCCACTGCGCTCGGGGGGCTTTCTATTTTTCTTTTGATTCCCGGAATCGGACGCATGCTGCTTGCGGGATCGTGGGCCGCGGATCCGGCCGCACTTTGGATGGCGAGCGTTGGCGCGATACTTGTGCCCGCCTGGTGGCGTTTGGGGGTCGGCCGGGAAAAAGCCGGGTCCTTGACATGATACTATCAAGCCTAAGCTTGATGAAAATGTTATAATTCGCCGAGGTATAAAATGATCTCTTCGAAATTTGCGAGAATTTCCAGGTATCTGATAATATTCGCGGCTGTTGTCCTCGTTTATGCCCTTACCATTCTTGATCTGCGTATCAGCGGGCATCCCTCGCTTGTTGTTTTTTACCTGGCCCCGGTTTTTTTAGCCTCTTGGTTTTCGGGGGCCAGGGCTGGTTTTTTTATAGCGTTTTGCAGCGTTGTTAGCTGGATTCTTCTGTACACCCCCCATGTCGCAGAACTTTATCATGAGCCAAGTTTTTTTTATGTAAACATGGTAGCAAGGTCTTGTTTTATGTTTCTTATGGCATACCTGCTTGTGAGACTAAAAAAATCGATTACGCATGAGCGAGAACTTGTTAGACGAATCGGAGAGCAGAATGAAGAGCTTCAAAAACTGAATGTGCAAAAATCCACCTTTGTTGCAAACGTCTCTCATGAATTGAAAAATCCACTCGCTGTGATCAAGGAATCCATGGCTTTGCTTCGCGATAAAGTCGTCGGAGAAGTAAGCGAAGAGCAGAAAGAGATCCTTTCCATGGGGATGCGAAGTTCGGACCGTCTCATGCGTTTGGTAACTGACCTTTTGGATCTCTCTCAAATAGAAGTTGGTAAGTTAAAGCTGAAGAAAGAAAAAATCGAAGTGAGAGCTTTAGTGGAGGAAGTGTTAAGGACCTATGAAATTCAGGCCTCAAAGAAACAGCTTGTGCTTCAGAAAGAGATCCAGCCCGACTTGGGTGTTCTGGTAGGAGATCGAGATAAGTTGACCGAAGTGATCATTAATCTTCTGAACAATGCCATAAAATATACGCCCCAGGGGACCATTACGGTTAAGCTGACTGGGACGGCCCAAGAGGTCCGCTTTGAGATGGCCGATACCGGACCCGGTATTCCGCCAGAATATCAGGAAAAGATCTTTGATAAATTTGAGCGGATCATGACTGAAAAACAGGAAGGGACCGGCCTCGGGCTTCCCATTGCCAAAGATATTATCGAGCTTCACCACGGAAAACTTTGGGTTGAGAGCGAACCTGGCAAGGGTAGTAAATTTATTTTCGCTTTACCTAGAAGTTAGGAGAATTATTGTGAGACGCAGGATCGCCGAAGAGACCATTCTCTTTATCAGTATTTTAAAGTGGTTCATCTTGGCCACGCTGATCGGGATCATCGTTGGGTTTGCGACAACGGTTTTTTTGAAGCTTTTGAATTGGAGCGTGGCTTTCGGCGGTAAGTTTCCTTATTCGTTTCTCCTTCTACCTGCGGCGTTCTTTTTGAGTGCGTTGATCATCAAATACTTAGCCCCTGATGCTGAGGGGCATGGGACTGAAAAAGTCATCGAAGCGATCCATCGTTCTTCGGGGAAGATCAAAGCAGCCGTTATCCCGGTAAAGTTGGTTGCGACGATCATCACTATCGCTTTAGGTGGTTCCGCCGGTAAGGAAGGTCCGTGCGCTCAGATTGGCGGGGGACTATCCTCGCTTTTTGCGGACTTATTCAGATTCGACGATCATGACCGGAAAAAACTGGTCATTTGCGGCATCAGCGCCGGGTTTGCTTCGGTTTTTGGAACCCCGATCGCAGGAGCGCTTTTCGGAGTGGAAGTCCTTTTCGTCGGAGCTATTCTCTACGATGTGTTATTGCCCTCTTTTATTGCCGGGGTCACGAGTTACCATGTCTCGGCGGCTCTAGGCATTGCGTACTTTCATCATCCGTTAAATTTTGTTCCTCAGTTTAGCGAGTTTTTTTTCATTCAAATATGTTTCGCGGGCATCTTTTTTGGAGTGTGCGCCCTTCTTCTTGTGGAAATCTTACGTCTGGGCAAGTTTTTATCTGAAAAATTGAAGATGTGGGTGCCTCTTAAGGGGATTGTCGGGGGTGGGGTGCTTGTAGTTTTGACGTTCCTGCTGTCGAGGCAATATCTAGGGCTTGGATTAGATACAATCGAAAATTGTTTGCAGGGGCAGGTCGTCCCGTGGTATGCCAGCTTTGCGAAGATGATCTTTACTTCGATCACACTGAGCTTTGGGGGGAGCGGGGGGATCGTGACGCCTATATTTTTCATAGGCGCGACGGGCGGATCATTATTTGCGAGTTGGACTGGCTTGGATCATGCGACGATGTCAGCGATCGGTTTTGTTGCCGTTTTAGCAGGGGCAGCGAATACGCCGATCGCGGCGAGTGTCATGGCGATTGAAATTTTTGGACCTCAAGTGGCCCCTTATGCCGCGGTGGCCTGTGTGATCAGCTACCTTATGACCGGCCATCGCAGCGTTTATCCTTCTCAGATCCTCTCTGTCAAAAAATCACCCTCGATCTCAGTCGAGCTGGGTGAGGAAATGCAGGATATAAGAGCTCAGGTCAGCTTGAGGAAGAAAAGCTGGTCTAAAAGTTTTAAAAAAATATATCTGTTTTTAAAGGCCCATATTTTAAAAAAAGATCGAAAATCTGATACCTGAAAAGCAAGGAGGTATTTGTGGAAACAAAAAAAATGTCCGTCAAAGCGTTTGCATTGGCTGGAGGCATTTTATGGGGTAGTGCACTGCTGATCGTTGGGCTGCTGAATCTAGCCTCGCTAGGTTACGGTAAGAGTTTTCTTGATGCTATAGGTTCCGTTTATCTTTGGCATCCCAGTGCGGCGTCTGCGGGGTCGGTGCTAGTTCTTGCCTGCTTGGGTTTTCTTGATGGTGCGATCGGTGGGCTTTTGTTTGCGTGGCTGTATAACCTATGTTCATGCTGTTGCTGTAAAAATAGGAGCGAATAAACCAGCTCTGCTAGCAGGTTCTTGAGACCTTCCACCTCGTCCGAAGTCATTAGCCAGTTTTGAATGTCGCTTTTTCATTGGAAAGCAACATTCGCAGTAGCTTTTCTTGCGACCCTATCTAAGAATATGCCGGTATGTGGAAAACGTACCGCGACATTATTCGTAAATATCCCAGGATTTCTCTCCAAGAGGAACGGCGGCTCATCCGAGCAGCCAAACGTGGTGGAAACGCTCAGGCCCAAGAACTCGTCCTCCGCCACATTGGCTTCGTTATCTTCCGGATCCACAAGCGAGCTTTTCCTGCGTACGCCAAACGGTTCGGGGAAGACTTGCTCTCCCAGGGCATCTTTCTCCTCTACGATAAGATCCGCACCTATAACCTCCGCTACTATGACAAGAGAGGCATCTTTAAGCCAGTCCGGTTTGTTTCCTACGTCTGGAAAGTCGTTGACGGACTTATTCTGGCTTCGCTTAAAAAGGAGCTTTGCCACGAACAACGGAGGATAATTGGTTACCAAGAGGGGGGAGAATATGACGTATTCGAAAGAATCCCTGGAGAAAATGATCCGTATATGGTAGCCGCATTCAAAAGAGCCCCTGATTCTTGAAGATGCACGGGAACTTGCGGAAAACGCGTTCACTCTGATCAAACTCGACAAGAAATACGGCCTCCAGCCAAGTAATCCGTTAAACCTCCTTCTGTCCGGCATTTCGCACCCGGGCATGCCTTTTAAGAGGGTATATCCCCAAAACAGGGTATACCTCCCGCTCGACCACACTCTCTCATCTTAATTTTGGTACTCGAGAGCGTGGTCGAGCGGGGTTCTCGGCATGCCCGGGTGCGGGTTTCCCAAGGACGGATTTGAAAATCAAAAACGATAAAATTTATTTCAAGTATAAAAACCTTCACAAACCGTTCACACCCCTGTCTTAAACGGACCTACCATGAGGGGCTTGTTTGGGGCGCGGATGCTTTAGTTTTTTTCTGGGTTTCGAAATCCGGGGTCTTCGGACGGGCTTAATAGATCAAACCAATGTTCGTGAGAATTTATTTCAAGCTTAAAAAGGTTCGCAAACATTGAACGGCCCCTTCTTAACGCAATGTCCCATGAGGGGTATTTGAAATTATAAATAAAAACAAAGACCAGTCCTAAACCTGGTTGCTAAAACGGCGCTAAAGCCCAAGAAGTAAACGGAGATCAAGATGAAGATGGTGGAAATTCAAGAGAGACGTCAGATTTCTCCAAACGTCAAGACGGTTTCCAAAGGAGTGTTCCAACAGTTTGTGACATGGTTTAGAGCGGAATATGACTTGGGCTGATGCTATTTGTAGCATTGCCCCCCTTTTCAGTTCTGAATCATGGCGCGAACTTGATCGAGGAATCGGCAACACAAGGTAAGTCGACGGATCCGGGACGGGGTTGTGGCCCTGTTCTCCCCAAGACGAGCCCTGCGGTGCCGATTCGAGTTGTGCTCGGTTTGGCTGTTGAATCAGGAAAAAGATGGATGTTTTGACACATGAGGGTTCAAAGATCACAAAAAAGGAGGTGATGGGCAGTTGCCGGAAAAAACATTTTCACGGCAAGCTAAAGGGAATGCCAAAACAGTGGAAGAAGAGTATCAGTATCGCTTGCGCCAATTTTATAGGCTTATGATGCAAGCGGACAAGAGGCGTATAGCCGTTCTTGCTGAGAATAGGAAAAAGGATAGTGAATCGTCAGCACTTGGCTGATTAAATTTCATGGGTGCCAAGCGTGGTCTGGACAACCCTTGATGATCAAAAAAGTCTGGACAGAGAAAAGCAGGGTTGATTTGGTGCGCGATTGCGATATATGCGTATAATACCGCCTGCGGAAAGGAAACGACGATGGAAAGATCGACGGAAGGAAAACATGTGAAAGTTGCCCTTTATACCCGGGTCAGTACCGAAGACCAGGCGCGGGAAGGATATTCGCTGGACGTTCAGAAGGACTATCTTCTGGAGTTCGCCAAACGGGAAGGGATGGAAGTCTTTTTTGCGGACGGTAAGAAGAAGATCTATACCGATGATGGCCGCAGCGGTTATTCGCTTGACCGGCCCGCTATGAATCAACTGCTTGAAGATGCCCGGGCGAAGAAGTTCGATCTGATTCTGGTTTACAAGCTGGACCGCTTTAGCCGCAGGCTTCGGGATATCCTGAATATTCTGGATGAGCTTGATTCGCTCGGGGTCCAGTTCAAATCAGCGACGGAGCCTTACGACACGACCACCAGCTCGGGCAAGCTGATGCTTCAGCAATTGGGAAGCTTCGCGGAGTTTGAACGCAACCGGATCATTGAAAGGGTTGTCCCGGGGATGGTCCGCGGCGTCAAAGCGGGGCACTGGCAGGGAGCGCGCTATTCACCGTTCGGTTTCCGGTATGACAAAGTGAAAAAACGGCTAAAAGTTGATACATCCGAGGCCAAGCTTGTCCTCGAGATTTTTCAGAGGTATATTGCCGGAGAATCGACCCAGGAGATCGGCGGGGATTTTTATAAGCGCAAGGTCCCGACTCGATCGGGCGGTGAATTCAACAGCTCGCTTGTCCGCAAGATCATCCGGAACAAGGTTTATACCGGGAAGCTTGTCTGGAACAAGCATCACTACGACAAAAAGCAGAAGACTTTGCGTGGTTGCCGTTACATAAAAAACGATCCGTCCAAGATCATTGAGGCGGACGGACTTCACGAGCGCATTGTCTCCGAGGAAGTTTTCTGCCGTGCCCAAAGCATGATGGACCGCAACCGCAAAGGCAAGTTTTACAAACGGCAAAAACGGGATTATCCCGTTTCCGGGATATTGTCTTGCGCGCACTGCGGGTCGTTCTTTCATGGGATCTATAATGTCAAAAATCACATGACGGGCGAAAAAAGGCCGTATTACCGGTGCTCGGGACGTTCCGCGCGTAATATTCATTGCGGCAACGGCGATCTTCGGGCGGAAATCCCGGAAGCGCATATTATGGGGATTTTGGAGACGCTTTTTTCTTCTCCGGAGATCCAAAAAGAAAGATTGAAAAATCTTATTGCCGATCATTACCGGGAAGAAGCGGCCGGTGAAGTCCGTCTGGGGCTTGAGAAGCTGAAGAAGAGCCTTCAAGAATGCTCGCAGAAATTGGCGAAACTGACGGATGTTTATCTTGACGGAAGCATCGGTAAGGAGATTTTTGAAGGAAAAGCTCAAAAACTCCGGAATGAGGAAGGTGAAATCCGTATCAAGGTCGAGAGGATGGAGCTTCAGATGATCGAAAAAGAAGAGTCTCTGGACTACCGGAAAAGAGCTGAAGAAGTGGTCAAGACCGCGGATTCGATCCGAGAGAACCTTCATCCTTCTTTGCGTAAAGAACTGCTCAAACTGATCTTCAAGAAAGTTTTGATCAAGGACAAAAAAATCGTCAAAGTCGTATTGTTTCATCCGTTCGATAAGCTGTACCGGATGGGTTCAGCACCTACGACTCAAAACCCGAATTTGGGAGAAAGGAGGATGGAAAATTGTCGGATTCTAGAGAGAAAAGCGGCGCAAGCGCTCGCCCCAAACCAGTCGTATGTATTAAGACCTTCGGTTGTCAGATGAATACCTACGACAGTCAGGTGGCGGCGGGGCTGCTGGAAAAGGCAGGGTTTGAGGTGATCCTCGATAACGACGACACGGATGTGTGGAAAAAAAAGGCGCGGCACTTGTCGCCTAACACGCCAGGTACGGGTCTTGAGATTCCGGATAAATCTCTCCGACCCGACATTATTCTTATCAATACGTGTTCAGTCCGGGAGCACGCGGAGGAGCGCGTCTGGGGACGGCTCGGGATGCTGGGGGTCGAGAAGAAGGAGCGTCCGGAGCTTATCATCGGTCTCATGGGTTGTATGGTCGAAGAACACCGGGAAAAGCTGTTCAAGAGATTTCCGTACCTGGACATCATGGTAGGGACGCGTCATATTAAAGAACTTCCGGAAATAATCCGTCAGGTCATTGAGACGCATAAACAAATTGCCCGTATCAAACAGGACGGCATCTCGATCGAGTATAGCGAATACACCAAGCGGGACAGCGGTTTTCATGCCTGGCTCCCGATCATGACCGGCTGTAATAAGGAATGCACGTTCTGCATTGTCCCAACGACGCGGGGAAGTGAAGTTTCGATGCCTGCGAGTGAAGTCTACCGCGAGGCCGAGCGTCTGGTATCGGATGGAGTAAAGTGGATCACACTTCTGGGGCAGAATGTGAATTCGTATTGGGGGACTCCGGACTCGGGACTCGAGACTCGAACATTTCCGGAACTGCTGGAAATGCTTTGCAAAATAGACGGACTCGAACGGATCTCATTCACAACTTCGCATCCGCAGGACGCAACGGAGGAGCTTTTCCAGGTGATTGCCAGGAATCCCAAGATCGGCCGCCGGTTCCATCTTCCTTTGCAGTCCGGCTCAGACCGCGTTCTGAAAAGAATGAAGCGGCTTCACACTTATGCGGAGTACAAGACAAAGATAGATCGCCTGCGGGAGCTGGTGCCGGAAATCTCGATCACCACTGATATTATCGTTGGGTTTTCGGGAGAAACGGAAGAAGACCATTCCGCGACACGACGCGCGCTTGAGGAGATTCGGTTTGACAGCGCTTTCATTTACAAATATTCCGTGCGGCCGGGAACGCCTGCGGCCCGGCTGTCCGATGATGTGCCTTTTGAGGTCAAGACCGCGAGGAATCAGGAGTTATTGAAGATCCAGAAGCAGATCACAGATGAGAAGAGCCGCGCGCTTATCGGGAAGACGTTCACTGTTTTTGTTGAAGTGCGCAACCCCGACAATCCCAGGGAGCAGGTGGGTCGTATGGATCAGGACCGGCGGGTGATCCTCGAAGCGGATCGGGACTGTGTGGGACAATTCGTCCGGATGGAATTTACTGGTTTGCACCACGAGACTTTTCGTGCGAGATTAGCCTGAATATTAAAGGGGACAGGCTGAATTTTTTATGAAATGTAAAAAATTCAGCCTGTCCCCTTTAATCGCGCTGTACCTTCAGCATTTCCTTCAGAGTGATGATCTCAAATCCTTCTCTTTCAAGCCGGGGGATCTCTGTGGCCAGGACCTCGAGTGTGTTCGCGCGGTAATGGCCGATGGCGATGGCGTTGCCTTTCTCCCGCGCGACCTCCCGTAACTGATTGAGCTGGGCACGGATGGCCGGCTTTGAGTCCGTGTTGTCCAGAAAAACACCCCGGGCCAGGATCGGAAGTCCGATTGCACGGCCAATCGAGGGGACGACGGATTCCTGGGTGGTGTAA
>Ga0265297_10002329_pt1 | contig 39246 bp, 32 predicted proteins | sample Munlanlwell13791_FD_192502 | JGI IMG/M metagenome (GOLD analysis project Ga0265297, IMG submission 192502) | Leachate microbial communities from a municipal landfill in Southern Ontario, Canada - Leachate well 137-91 | ecosystem: Engineered > Solid waste > Landfill > Unclassified | place...
GGATAGAGACCGACCTGTCTCACGACGGTCTGAACCCAGCTCGCGTGCCGCTTTAATGGGCGAACAGCCCAACCCTTGGGGCCTGCTTCAGTCCCAGGATGCGACGAGCCGACATCGAGGTGCCAAACCTTGCCGTCGATGTGAACTCTTGGGCAAGATAAGCCTGTTATCCCCGGGGTAGCTTTTATCCGTTAAGCCACGGCCCTTCCACGTGGAGCCGTAGGATCACTTTGCCCGACTTTCGTCCCTGCTCGACTTGTTGGTCTTACAGTCAAGCCCCCTTATGCCAATGCACTCAACGCACGATTTCCACCCGTGCTGAGGGGACCTTTGGGCGCCTCCGTTACCTTTTGGGAGGCAACCGCCCCAGTTAAACTACCCGCCTGGCACTGTCCCCGCCATTTCGGCAGGTTAGAACCAAAACCAAACAAGAGTGGTATTTCACCGTTGGCTCCGCCGAGGCTGACGCCCCGACATCACAGCCTCCCACCTATCCTACACAAGCTCAGCTCGAGTCCAATACCAGGGTATAGTAAAGCTCCCGGGGTCTTTTTGTCCAGTTGCGGGTAGAGGGCATCTTCACCCCCATTTCAATTTCACCGAGTCTCACGTTGAGACAGCGCTCAAGTCGTTACACCTTTCGTGCGGGTCGGAACTTACCCGACAAGGGACTTCGCTACCTTAGGACCGTTATAGTTACGGCCGCCGTTCACCGGGGCTTCGGTTCAAAGCTTCGGGTTACCCCTGACCTCTTTCCTTAACCTTCCGGCACTGGGCAGGTATCAGCCCCTATACCTCAGCTTTCGCTTTGGCAGAGACCTGTGTTTATGTTATACAGTCGCTTGAGCCGGTTTCGTGCCCCCGCTTGCGCGGGCCCCCTTCTTCCGAAGTTACGGGGTTAGATTGCCGAGTTCCTTAACGTGAGTTCTCTCGAACACCTTGGGATACTTACCCCCGTCTACCAGTGGCGGATTGCGGTACGGTCACCATAAATTCTCGCAACGAAGATTTTCTGGACAGTGTGAACTCGGTTGAGTCAAATCGGGTTGCCCCTCCTTTTCCCCCTCTCCTCAGCTTGACGCCGGAGTGGATTTTCCTGCCCCGGCACGCCTAGAATCAGGAACGCACCATGTCCGATGGGTACGCTCAACCTATCCTACTGTGTCCCTCCTTTGCTGATAACGAAAAAATGGTGGTGCAGGAATGTTGACCTGCTATCCATCGCCTACCCCCTTTGGGTTAAGCTTAGGGTCGACTAACCCTACGCGGATTAACCTTGCGTAGGAAACCTTAGACTTCCGGTGGACATGTTTTTCACATGCCTTTACGCTACTTATGCCTGCATACTCACTTGTCACTGCTCCACCCGGGTTTACACCCGAGCTTCACTGCGATAACAACGCTCCCCTACCATCGCTTGCGCGATCCATAGCTTCGGTGGCGAACTTGAGCCCCGTTAAATTATCGGCGCGACATCACTCGACCAGTGAGCTGTTACGCACTCTTTAAAGGGTGGCTGCTTCTGAGCCAACCTCCTGGCTGTTTTAGCGACATCACTTCCTTTACCACTTAGCTCGCTCTTAGGGACCTTAGCTGATGATCTGGGCTGTTTCCCTCTCGACCACGCGGCTTATCCCGCGCGGTCTCACTCCCAGGATTCGACTTACGGCATTTGGAGTTTGATTGAGTTTGGTAACCTCACGGCCCCTAGCTCATTCAGAGCTCTACCTCCGCAAGTTAATAACCTGAGGCTGCACCTAAATGCATTTCGGGGAGAACAAGCTATCTCCGAGTTCGTTTGGCATTTCACCCCTACCCACAGCTCATCCCAAAGCTTTGCCACGCTTACGGGTTCGTACCTCCACCCAAGGTTAGTTGGGTTTCACACTGGCCATGGGTAGCTCACACGGTTTCGTGTCTACTCCACGCGACCATAATTCGCCCTATTCAGACTCGCTTTCGCTTCGGCTCCATGATTGAAATCACTTAACCGGCCACATAGAGTAACTCGCAGGCTCATTCTTCAATAGGCACGCCATCACCCGGATAAATCCAGGCTTTGACTGCTTGTAGGCACAAGGTTTCAGGTTCTATTTCACTCCCCTCAACGGGGTACTTTTCACCTTTCCCTCACGGTACTGGTTCACTATCGGTCGTTAACAGTATTTAGCCTTGGAGCGTGGTCACCCCAGATTCCCACAGGATTTCTCGTGTCCCGTGGTACTTAAGAATGCAACCAGAGCTTTCTGCTTTTAATCTACGGGACTATCACCTTCTATGGTGGCCCTTTCCAGGGACCTTTGACTAAGTAGAAAGTTTTTTACTCTGCGATAGCTCTTGAGCACTATCCGCTGCACCTTGCAACTCCACGTCGACATAGGACTCAAGTCCACTAAGTCGGCGTGGTTTAGGCTATTCCCCTTTCGTTCGCCACTACTCCGGGAATCTCATTCGATTTCTTTTCCTCAGGGTACTAAGATGTTTCAGTTCCCCTGGTATCCTCTCATATAGAGTACCTGGCTTTTGGCCAGGTGGGTTGCCCCATTAGGGAATCCCCGGCTTAAGATAGCTGGACATCTCACCGGGGCTTTTCGCAGTCGAGCCGCGCCCGTCATCGGCTGTTAACGCCAAGGCATCCGCCCTGTGCCCTTATTATCTTTGACCTACAACAGCATGAACACAAGACCTTGCGGCCTGTATCCCTGCTAAAAATTTGCAACTAGAACACTAGACACCATTCATCAATACACTATTCGGTTGTTAAAGAACAAAACAGCCTGGTGTACTCACCAAGCTGTCAGAGTATACACCAAAAATCTGCTCAAATCAACTATCGTTAATTTTTCGCATGCCGTATTAGTATATTTTGATGCCTTTTCTTTGTCAAATTACGCCGAATGCTGCAGCTCTATTATTTTGTAGCCGCCCGACCCCAGGTTATACACCTGCGATACGCCCACCTTCTGGTAACCCTCGGCCTCATGTATATGCCCGCATATAACATAATCCGGCTGCATGCTGCTGATGTATTCCAGCACGATCTTGCTGCCGGCGTGCCTGCCCACCCAGGACGGCGGTATAACCTTTGAGTTAACCTGATCCAGCACTCCATAGGGCGGCACATGCGTTAACAGGATATCCAGCTTCCCGAACCGGTCCAATACCTTTTCGGCGTCTCGCGTTTGCCGCAGCGCCTTCTCTCTGATCTTCAGTATGCCGTCCAGCTCGAATTCCTGCGCCCAGCTTATATCGGTAAAAAACTTTAAACCGCCTACCCTCATTCCACGGAAAACCGCCAGACGGTTATCGATCAGACGCAAATTCTTTATCTTGAGCAGATCCTGGTACAGGTAAGGCAGCTCAGTACGAAAGGTATGCGCGAATTTCCTGGTATCGTAGTTGGATAAATCGGCGTTCCCGCGCACGACATAGACGGGGCAGAATTCCGCTATATAGCTCGCCAGCTTGAGCGCCGTCCTGTGTGACTGAATAAACGCTTCCCTGAAGCCATCGGCGTAGGCCGCTATCTGCTCTGGACCAGGCCGTTTGATGTTGATGAACTCGTAGGCCTGTTTGCGCAGGTTGTCCGTCTGGCCCAGGTCGCCCGTCAGCAGGGCGAGATCCATCTTCTCCAGCGGAATGCTGCGGATTTTCTCCAGGTTGCCGTGGGGATCGCCGATGGCTGCAATCTTCATTTCACCGGATCAATAATCGGACTACTCCCACTCGATAGTGGAGGGCGGCTTGCTGGTGATATCGTAGACTACTCGATTGACACCGGACACCTCATTCACGATACGGTTGGATATGGTGGCCAGCAAGTTATAAGGCAGCCTGGCCCAGTCGGCCGTCATGGCGTCCTGGCTGGTCACAGCCCTCACCGCCACCAGATAGCCATAGGTGCGAAAATCACCCATCACACCCACACTGCGCAGGTCGGTGAGGATGGCAAAGGTCTGCCACATCTGCCGGTACAGCTTGGCTTTCTTGATCTCGTTCATCACTATCCAGTCCGCCCCGCGCAGTATATCCAGTCTCTCGCGCGTGACCTCTCCGATAATGCGTATGGCCAGTCCCGGTCCGGGGAAGGGCTGCCGCCAGACCATGTCCTCCGGCAGTCCTAACTCAAGTCCCACGTTGCGCACCTCATCCTTGAAGAGATATCTCAGCGGCTCGATCAGGGTGAGAGCCATCTTGGAGGGCAGCCCGCCCACGTTGTGGTGCGTCTTAATCTTGGCCGCCGCCTTGGTCTCGGGCGTTGCGCTCTCGATGACATCGGGATAGAGAGTGCCCTGTGTCAGGAAATCGATCTTGCCCAGCTTCCGCGCCTCGCTCTCGAATACCTTGATGAATTCCCTGCCGATATTCTTCCTTTTTTGCTCCGGGTCGATCACGCCCTTCAGATGCTCCAGGAAAAGGTCGGTGGCATCAACGTAAACCACGTTCATCCTGAGGTTTTTGCGGAAGGTCTCCAGCGCCCGCTCAGGCTCCTCACGCCGCAGCAGGCCGTTATTGACAAATATACATGTGAGCTGATCGCCGATAGCGGCATGCACCAGCTTGGCCGCCACTGCCGAATCAACTCCACCGGAAAGGGCGCAGATGACCCTGCCGGACCCGACCTGCTTCTTGATGGCCGAGATGCTCTCCTGGATAAAGTTGCCCGGCGTCCATGTACCCCGGCAGCCGCAGACGTTGTAGAGGAAGTTCCTGATAATCTGTTTGCCCTGCGGCGTATGCACTACCTCCGGATGGAACTGCAGGCCGAATATCTTGACGCCATCGCTGATGACGGCATTGGGCGAGTTCTCGGTATAGGCGCTGGACCTGAATCCGGGGGGCATCTCCATTATCTCGTCGCCGTGGCTCATCCATACGGTCAACGATTCCTCAAGCTCGCGGAAAAGCGGCGATTTATCGTCGCTCAGGTGCAACACGGCCTGCCCGTACTCGTGTTTGGCGCCGGGCGCAACCGTCCCGCCGAGTTGGTGCGTTAGAGCTTGCATTCCGTAGCAGATACCCAGCACCGGCAGATGGCTTTCATATATCCCTACAGGTGTAAGAGGAGCGTTCTTATCATACACGCTGGCCGGCCCGCCCGAGAGTATAAAGCCGCGGGGATGGATAGACATGATCTTTTCCAGCGGCGTGTCATAGGGGAAAAGCTCGCAGTAAACGTTGCATTCCCGGACACGGCGCGCGATCAGGTGGCTGTACTGGGAGCCGAAATCGATAATAGCCACGGCCTCGCGAGCACCGTAAGGCACCTCTCCCTGCTCGGGCGCGGCCTGCGCTCCCTGCATTTCTTTTGCTATCTCGAGGTATGTGGAGACCTCGATATCGTCGCTGGTGGCTACGCGGTGGCTGGCCGCCTTATCTTTTACCCCGCTCATTTGCAAAAGTATATCACAGGACAGCTATACTGTGTATCCGCATCGATATTTAAGCAGCAGGCCGGTTTAAGGTACAATTTCGCTGTACAGGGATGATGGTAATATGTCTGAAATAAATAATCTCCCCGCTGGTATTCTGGAACAGGTGAAGAAATGCGCCACCGTTCTACGGTCAGGCGGGATCGCGGCATACCCCACCGACACGGTATACGGCCTCGGCGCGGATGTCTACAACGAAAGCGCCGTGAATAAAATATATGCCGCCAAACAGCGGCCGCTCAACCTGCCCCTGCCGGTTCTGATATGCGACCTGCCGCAACTCAAAGAATTGACCGCAGATGTACCGGACTCGGCTCAGAGACTGATAACCGCCTTCTGGCCGGGAGCGCTCACTCTGGTATTTAACAAGGCGACGAGCTTTAAAAGTGCAGCTCTGGCCGGGGACAACAAAATCGCGATTCGTATGCCGGATCACACTATAACGCTGAGATTGATCAAAGAAGCAGCTTGTCCCATCGTGGGCACCAGTGCCAATCTACACGGCTTGCCTGCCGTACTGACAGCAACGGACGTCGGGAAACAAATGGGTACTGAAGTAGATTTTATCCTGGAAGGTGGCCCCTGCCCCGGTGGTACAGAATCAACCATAGTCGATGTTTCGGGAGATAAACCAATCATCCTGCGTAAAGGCGCAATCACCGAAAAAGATATCCTGAATTTACTGGACTGAGCCCAGTTGGCAGTCTATCTCCGATATTCTACAGCCATCCGAATCAGTTGCCGCAGCAAAAGACTTCAACGTTTACCTGTCCTTTAGCCTCCCTGCCCTGGCTGTCCGTGACCGTTACATAGACAGCGGCATCGCCTCTTTGACCGGGCGCGGTCCACCTGATTCTGTCCGCCTTGCCTTCTTCCAGTCCCACGCCCTGCATTTTACCGTCGGTAGCAGACCATGTGTAGGTCAGATCGCTGCCCTCGGCATTCTCCACCATGCAAAGTATATCGGCTGTCATCCAGATCCGGACACGCTGCTTATCCACTATGACCGGTCCCTCATCTCCCAATTTTAATTTGACCTCAGTTATGGGAGTGGCAGTACCGTCCGCGTTGGTGACAACCCTGATGCTGATGTTCTCCGTTGCCACGCCCCCTTTGCCATCGCTAACCACCAGCGAAATGGGATAAGTCCCCATTTTGCCGGGCGGTAGCCAGATAACGTTCGGCCCGCTTCCCGATATCTGCCCAGCTTCAGCTTTCCATTCATAGGTGAGGTTATCACTATCGCCGTCCTTTGCCAGACACACGATCTGGACATCCGACGTAGCAAAGGTATCCTGTGCGTAATTGATACTTTCAATTACAGGCGACTGGTTTGGCTGCTCGACCACCGGTGGAGATGGTGCACAAGCCAGCTGCAGCGTTAGTACAGCTGCGATTAACATGAGTTTCAGACAAACTGCCAGGTTCAATGCTTTCATAATATACATCCATTTAATCCCCGGTTATTTCTTTGCCGCAACAGAATACGCCAAAATTCACCTTTCCTTTAGCTTCGACGCCCTGTTGGGTATCGATAACCGTTACGCTGACAGTACAATCACTTTGTGCGCCAGGCGCAATCCAACTAATCCGGTTGCCTATACTGTCTTGACCGCTCATCTCCTGTATTCTGCCGCAATCTGCAGACCATTTATATATAAGGTTACTTCCTTTTGCATTTTCTACAGAGCATAAAATATTGGCGGTTGTCCAGATTCCTACACGTTGATTCTCAATTAATACGGTGTTTTTATCACCCAATTTCAATTTAATTTCTATATTCGACGAAGCGGTTCCATCCGCGTTCGTAACAACCATGATATATATTTTCTCTTTTGCCTCTCCGCCTTTACCATCTGTAACGGTAAGATTAATAGGATAGTTCCGCATATTGCCCGGCGGCGACCATATGACATTCTTGCCTTCGCCTGTAATATTGCCTTCCGCTGATTCCCATGAATATGTCAGGTTGTCTCCATCAATATCGCTGGCAATGCATTCAATCTCAACCGGTCTGTTGTGATACGTAGTTTTATCGTAATTTAGTGTTTCAATAACGGGTGCATGATTTTGCTGATTGCCTGTGTTATCAACCGAAGTACAGGACAGCTGTACTGCGATCGCCAGTACAACTAATATTAAAGAGTATCTACCTATGACATTAAATTGTCGCATAATGTAATCCTCTTGATAACATTCAGCTGCCCGTGAATAATGAGCTCAACCAGGGCAGCATATAGTAGATTCCTATTCCCATGAATATAATGGCGACCGCTATTCGCAATATCTTCTCACCGCGGGATATGGCATCGACCCACTTCGAGACGCCGGCCACACCGAAAGAGAGCAACATGCCGAAAAGCAGTACCGGCAGACCTGTGCCTATGGCGAAAAAGGCCGGCAATGCAATACCGCCGGATGATTTTAACGCCAGTGGAAGCAGAACGGCAAAAAACAGCACCGCGCTGTAGGGGCAGAATGCCAGCGCGAAAAGGGCGCCCAATGGAAGCCCCCCGACAATACCCCAGTTGGCAACCTTTCCTCCCATATCTGAGAGTCGATTGCCGGCGCCCCCGAAAGAGACCCTGTCGATAAACAGCATCAATATGCCTATTGCGATCAGAAAGGGCCCGAGAAATTTTTCGCCGATATCCTGCAGAAAAAGAGAGACCCCCGGTATGCTGAGGCCGAGGAAGATGATCAGGGCGCCCAGCACAGTATATGTCAGCATCCTCCCCAGCGTATATAGAGAAGCCGTAGCTATGGCATATTTTCGATCGGTCAGATTGCGGCTGATGTAGGCCAGGGCTGCGATATTGGTGGCCATGGTACACGGGCCGACTGTGGCCATCAGCCCCAGAAAAAAAGCCGACAACGCGGGTATGCTCGTATTATCAGAAAGCGCTGATAAATCCATTTATTGTATTTTTTCCAGACTATCTTCGATTACGTTTCTTACACGGCGGTCAAAGTTCGATGCATTATAGCGGCAATCCCATTTCCAGATATCTATGATATTCTCGATATTATCCTGGCCATCGATGACCATATTTATACATAACTGAGAACCAACCGCGCCGTATTTTCTCGCTATATCGGCATTCTGCTGCTGCTGAGCGTTTAATACCCTGTAGGTCATTTTTCCGCTGCTTATAGCATCGCTGAAATCGGCTTCAACCACATGGTTGATGCGCTGTTCAAAACACAGGCAGGTCACACAACGCTGGTTAACATGAAAATATATGACGTCGACCCGGTTGGGTGGCGAAGACTGTGGTTCCTCCGCGACAGAAGTAATATTATCTGATGCTCCCTGCTCCGACACCGCGTTGTGCTCAGAAGGAAGTTGGGAGGATGAGGGAGCGGAAGGTTGATCAACCGTCTGAGCCGATGTTTCAACTGTTGGCGCAGCGGGCTGTGATGGCGAAACCGAACAACCAGCCAGCAGGATTGTTCCCACGAGCAACAAAGACACAACTGAAAGCTTAATAGAATTTACCATGTTAGACTGTGTTCCTCCTTGTATGAATAAACGGTCGGATCATTCGTTCTTTCTTGTATTAAGATAGTAGTGTAAAGTATTCATGTGAATTTTGTGTGAAGACCAGGCAGACACCTGTATATCTGCCCTGCATTGCCGCTCCTTAAATTATTCAGTTTTATCTTCGGCATCAAGGATATTCATAATATAACGCTCGACCTCAGCTTTGGTAGGCACTTTGCCACTCATGACCACCTTGCCGTTGATCACCAGGCCGGGAGTCATCAGTATGGGGTACTGCATGATCTGCTTCATGTCTTTGATCTCCTCGACCTTGATATCCAGCTTAAGATTGGCTACAACGTCCTTCACCATTTTTTCCAGACTCTGGCATTTGGCACATCCCGGGCCCAGTATTTTAATGTCCATCTTATTTCCCTCCGTATTATTGAACGATCAGTCCGAATATATAGCCGGTAGCAGTCGCCATAACGACGACCAGCAATATATAGGTCATTGTCTTCTTCCAGCCCATGATCTTTCCCAGCGCCAGCATGCTGGGCAGCGACAGGGCGGGCCCGGCCAGCAGCAGCGCCAGCGCAGGTCCCTTGCCCATGCCCATATCCAGGAAGGCCTTGACTATAGGCACTTCGGTCAGGGTGGCAAAGTACATCAGGGCCCCAAAGAGCGATGCAACGAAGTTGCCCAGTAAGGTGTTTCCACCGACCAGTCCCGCCACTGCTTCCGGAGGTATGATCACCTTCAGAATGCCGGCAATGAAGACACCGACTAACAGCCAGGGCACGATCAATACCAGGAAACGCCAGGTCTCTTTCATCCATAGTTTAAACTCGTCAAACGTAAACCAGCGCCACATCACGATCACAAGCGCCACAAACAGCACTCCCAGTACAATCCACTGACCCGATGAAGCTGCCAGCAGGATGCCCACCAGGATGGCGAAGAATATAATATCCTGCCACCAGGGTTTGCCCTGCTCCGTATCCCCAAGAGTATCAAAACGCCCGTCGCTCCTTGTCTTTTCCTCCTTCCGGAAAACATATGCCATGATGAGGCCTATGATGACCGAGAAGAACACGGCGCCGACCACACGCGCCAGGCCGATGTCCCAGCCCAACAGCCTGGCAGAGTAAGTAATGGCCAGAATATTGATGGCCGGACCGGAATAGAGGAAGGCGATGGCCGGGCCAAGGCCGGCGCCGGCTATGTAGATGCCGCTGAAGAGCGGCAATACTGTGCAAGAGCAGACCGCCAGGATGGTGCCCGATACAGCGCCAACTCCGTAAGCCACAAATTTATTAGCCTTCGGCCCGAAGTACTTCAATACGGAGGCCTGTGATACAAAGACCGAGATTGCGCCGGCGATGAATAGCGCCGGGATCAGGCAGGTAAGCACGTGCAGCGATAAGTAATCGAGCAGCGTTGCCCATCCTGATTGAAGTAACATCAATACAAAATCCATTTGTTTCCCTTCCTAATTACCACGATAAACGGCTATCGAACAATGCCATGCGGAACTTTCCTGTTCAAGCGGGCGCAGCCCGATCGAAGAATTTACGTTTAAAATACAGCGATACATTTACCAGACCTATTAAAACAGGAACCTCTACCAGTGGACCGATTACGGCAGCAAACGCCTGCCCGGACCCGATGCCGAAGACAGCTACCGCCACGGCAATAGCCAGTTCGAAATTATTGCTGGCAGCCGTGAACGCGATCGTAGCTGTCTTCTGGTAGCTGGCGCCTATCTTCCTTCCCATATAGAAGGATACGAGGAACATGACCACGAAATAAATTAGGAGAGGCAGGGCGATGCGAAGCACGTCCAGCGGTAATTGGATTATGATCTGGCCTTTCAATGAGAACATGACGACAATGGTAAAAAGCAATGCGGCCAGAGTGATGGGGCTGATTTTAGGGATAAACCTGGTATCATACCACTCGCGCCCTTTGGCTTTCACCAGGAAAAACCTTGTAAGCATCCCTGCGAAAAACGGTATCCCCAGGTATATCAGGACGCTCTGGGCTATTTGCCAGATGGTGATATTTACGGATGCTCCCTCCAGGCCGAACCAGCCGGGCAAGACCGTGATGAAAACGTATGCATAAACAGAATAGAAAAGTATCTGGAAAATGGAGTTGAAGGCTACCAGGCCGGCGGCATATTCGTTATCCCCGCCGCAAAGCTCGTTCCAGACAATTACCATGGCGATGCAGCGTGCCAGTCCCATCATTATCAGTCCCACCATGTAATCGGGGTAGGCATGCAGGAAAACAATGGCCAGTACGAACATCAGAATAGGACCTATCAGCCAGTTTTGCACCAGCGACAGGCTGAGGATTTTCCAGTCCCTGAAGACCATCGGTAACTCCTCGTATTTGACCTTTGCCAGCGGCGGGTACATCATCAGGATTAGTCCCAGGGCAATGGGTATAGAGGTCGTCCCGACCTGGAATACAGATATAAAGTCTGCCACACCCGGTACGAAGTAACCGAGGCTAACGCCTACCGCCATGGCCAGGAAAATCCAGAGCGTGAGAAAGCGATCAAGGACCGATAACTGCGGTTTACTTTGCTGGTCAGTACAGGACATCACAGCCTCCAATTCCTGATATTTGAAGTCATGATCAAACTTTGACCGAACAGTCCGGCAGCAGGCGCTGCGCAGTGGCCAGTTTGCGCAGGTCCGCAGCAGCCTGCTCATTGCCTTCCAGTCCTTTGCGTACTGCCCTGACCAACTCATCCGCATAGGTTTCCATGTTTGACCAGTCGATGGAATACAAAGCAAATAGTCCCTGCCGCCTCATCTTCAACAAACCGGCGTTATATAGCGCAATCAGATGATGCGATGCGCGCGGCTGAGATATATCGAGCACCTGCATGATCTCGCACACACAACATTCACGCTCAAATAACATATTGAGCATGCGTAGCCTGGTCTCATCCGACAACGATTTTAAAACCCTCACTAAATTACGCATCTGTCTCCCTGTAGTCCTTTATAACTATATAATGATATTGTTATGCAGTTACATGTTATTTTAGTGCGAAGAGACTACTCGTGTCAAATTTATTAATTGGTAATGACCATGCGATTTACACTTCATACATCTTTTTTACTGTCGCATGAATTGACAGCTTTAATATGTATCGTTAAACTTCAAAGTAGGGATATCGCATTGAATTCCAGTTTTTATATAGACGATTATTAAGATTGCAGGGAAGTACAGGGCGAAATGGGAAAGCCTGACTCCAGTGGCAAGCATCTATATATTTTGCTTGCCCTTTTTATTGCCTGCACGATCATCTACTATTTCGGTGATCTGATTGATTACTTCGGCTGGGACACTATTCGCTGGGATATCTGGTACACAGTACATGATCCCCACCGCATTCTTTTTCTTATCCCCATTTTATATTGCACTTATTATTACGGCCTGCTCGGGTCACTGCTGGCAAATGTCAGTGCGCTTCTGATATTCCTGCCGCGTGCGCTTTTTATTTCACCCTACCCTGATCCTGCCCTAAGAATGGTCATCTTCGTGATATTCTCAACGATATTGAGTGCCTTAATGAGCCTGATACTGATCCACAGGAATAAACGACGCAAATCACCTGACCGGATACAGACAAAATATTCCACAACCCCCTTTGCACTCCTGCTCATATTTATCTTTCTCTCGATTGGAATCCTCATTGCCGGATATCTCTTCTACAACAACTATGAGAAAAATTACAGGGCACAGGTCGAAAACCAGCTCTCAGCCATATCGGATCTAAAGGCCGGGGAGCTGATACAATGGCGGAAGGAGCGGATCGGTGATGCCAATATGCTGTACAGGAATCCCGCATTCTCGAGCCTGGTGCAGCGTTATATAGAGCATCCCGATGATACGGCCGCTCAGCAGCAGCTGCGATCATGGCTTTACCACTACCTTTATTACGGCCAATATGAAAAAATCATGCTGCTCGACAACAGTGGCGCTGTACGTATCATTATACCCGCTACCTCGGAGCCGGTCCCGCACGATATCTCGCAAAATGCTGCTAGTGCGTTGCAATCAGGCAAATTAACCATCTCTGATCTTATGCTCGATGACAAAACCTCCCTTCCTCGCATGGAGTTATTAATCCCTGTTTACAGGGAAAGGGACGACGGCACCCCACTGGGAGTGGTAGTCCTGCTGATCGATCCTTACCGCTACCTCTATCCATTGATCAGCAGCTGGCCCACGGACAGCGCAACGGCTGAGACGTTGATCGTACGACAGGATGGCGATGACGTGCTTTTTCTCAATTCACTCAAGTATCAGAAGGATGCAGCGCTTAAGCTGCGTATCCCCTTGACGGGCATCGATGTGCCGGCCGTTAAAGCAGTCCTGGGCGAGGAAGGCATTGTAGAGGGTCTGGACTATCGCGGTGTAAAGGTTATTGCAGATATCCGCTATATACCGGATTCCCCCTGGTATATGGTGGCACGTATAGACGCCTCAGAAGTATACGCTCCCCTGACACATATTTTCTGGCTGGTAACGATCATAGTCTCCGCATTGTTGCTCGGCGCAGCCTCCGGTGTGGGCTTGGTCTGGCGGCTGCAAAGCATCCGGATATCACAGGACAGGGCTCAGATCACCGACGCGCTGAAGGTCAGTGAGGAGAGACACAAAATCATCATCGACCACAGCTCTGATATGATCTTTACCCTGAATAAAGACGGTAACTTTCTTTTCGTATCACCTGCATCTTACAGGATCTTGGGCTACCATCCGCCCGAGATGCTGGGTCGGACTCTCAAATCTTTCATCCATCCCGATGATGTCCCTGCAGTTGAACAGGCCCTCAAAGATTTCATGGAAACAGGCCGATTCATACCTGAACTCGAATACCGCATAAAGCACGCCTCAGGCGACTGGCGCTGGCATTCGACCGGCGGCAACAGGGTGCTTGACGATGACGGCTCTTTCCTTTATTTCGTGGGCATCGCACATGACGTCACAGATCGCAGGCTGGCAAATGAAGAGCTCCAAAGAGAAAAGTCCTTCGTTGAAAGCCTGATCCATACAGCACAGACTATTATACTGTTGCTGGATAGAAAGGGACATATCGTAACCTTCAATCCTTACCTGGAACAAATATCCGGCTACAGGTTGGATGAAGTCAGTGGCAAGGAATGGTTTGCCACGTTTTTACCGAAAGAGCATCAGGCTAAAACACGGGACATTTTTCTCAAAGCCATCGATACTATTCGCACTGAGGGCAATATCGATGAAATCGTCACAAAGGATGGCAGAATTCGCATTATCGAATGGTATGACACTACTCTTAAAGATATTAATGGCAATGTTATAGGTTTGCTTGCTTCCGGGCAGGACATAACCGACCGCCAGCAGGCGGAGAGAAAACTTCAGGAAAGCGAGAACCTGTATAGAACTCTGGTTGAGACCTCACCGGATGCCATCGGACTGATGGATATGAATGGAACCATTATCACGATCAACAGGCGGGCTCTGGAAATATTCGGCTTTGATCCAACTGAGGATCTAAGGGGTAGAAACATCATGGACTTTGTAGCCCCTGGAAACTACGAAAGTGTACTCGATAACATGGCTAGACTGCAAAAGGACAAAGTTCTCAGAAACTGGGAAATCATCAGCTATAAAAAAGACGGGCAACCATTTTACCTTGATATCAGCTCTTCTCTGCTGCCGGATAACGAGGGAAATCCCGGATCAATTTTAGCGGTGTTCAAAGATATCACCGAGCGTAAGAAATTAGAGAAAGCGCTCACGGACGAGGCACTTAGAAGACGTATACTCGTCGAACAATCCAGAGACGGCATCGTCATACTCGACCAGGACGGCAAGGTATATGAGTCGAACAAACAATTTGCTGCCATGCTTGGATACTCTCCTGAAGAAATGAGTCAACTCCACGTATCTGATTGGGAATATCAGATCCCCAGAGAAAGGCTGCTTGAAATGATTCGCACTGTCGATGAGACCGGCGATCATTTTGAGACTCAACATCGACGCAAGGACGGCACAACTTACGCTGTCGAAATCAGCACTAACGCAGCCTTTATTGAAGATCAAAAACTTATCTTCTGCGTGTGCCGTGACATTACCGAGCGCAAGCTGGCCGAGGAAAAGCTATTACAGAGCTATGAATCCGTCAAGAAGACGTTGAATGACGCTATTAACACAATGGTCAAGATCGTGGAGATGCGAGACCCCTATACCGCAGGCCACCAGCAGAATGTGGCCGCACTGGCTACCGCCATAGCCGGGGAGATGAAGCTGGACGATATACAGATCGATCGGCTGAGGATGGCTGCGGTCATCCATGACATCGGAAAAATGTATATCCCCTCCGATATACTCAGCAAGCCGGGAAAACTGTCGGACATCGAATACAATTTAATAAAAACCCATCCCCAGTACGGTTACGATATTGTCAAGGACATGGATTTTCACTATTCTGTCGCACAGGCCATCCTGCAACATCATGAACGGCAGAACGGATCAGGCTATCCCAATGGGATCAAGGGCGACGAAATGATCCTGGAAGCAAAGATACTGGTAGTGGCAGATGTCGTTGAAGCCATGGCTGCAGATCGTCCCTACCGCGCCGCTCTGGGCATCAATAAAGCCCTCGAGGAGATTAGATCTAACAGTGGCAAACTGTACGATCCTGCTGTGGTGGAAGCATGCCTGGAGATCTTCAGCAATGGGAGGTTTGCATTTAAATCGAACAGGATGTGAGGTGAATAATGGCTGGCAATATGGGTGAGATAAAGACAGGCAAAAGCACAGCCAAAGCTTCCGGGCGGTCATCCCGCAGATCCGGGCCTTCCAGCTTTCAGACGATGCTGGATGCTGCCCTCGACTCGATCCCCCAGCTTGTTATGATCCTCGATAATGATCACCGGATCAAGTGGGCCAACAAGTCTACCACTGCATTTTTCAAACTCCCGTTAAGCAAGATCACGGGTAAATACTGCTATGCATTGATGCACGGTTCGGACACGCCCCCCGAAGGCTGCCCGCTCACTGATCTTATGAAATCAGGGAAGCAGAAGGAGGCTGAACTGTATCTGCCGGGAAAAAGGATCCGGGCAAATGTTACGGCTGTTCCTCAGTTCGATAATAAAGGCAACATAGCCAGAATCGTTCATATCGTAGACGATATCACGGAACGCAAGATGACAGAAAGAGCTCTGAGACAATCGGAGGCTTTCCTTAAAAGCATTATTGAACATAGCCCATATGCTATGTGGATCTCTGATAGTCACGGCCTTATGATCAAAATGAACAAGGCTCTCCGTGGCCTTTTCAACGTTACAGATGAAGAACTGGTGGGTAAATACAACATATTTCAGGATAACATCGTTGAAGAGCAGGGATACATGCCGTTGGTGCAAGATGTATTCGAAAAGGGAGTAATAGCAAAATTCACTTTGAAATATGACTCGTCGCAGCTTAAATCGGTACAGTTGAAGAAAACACGCTACGTATTGCTCGAAGTAACAATCTCTCCGATTATCAGAGCGGATGGAAAAATCACCAATGCAGTCATTCAGCATGTAGACATTACTGAACGCGAGAGGGCGAAACAAGCACTTAGCGAGAGCGAGGACCGCTGGCAATTTGCCATTGAAGGATCAGGAGACGGATTGTGGGACTGGAACACCGGCACCAACCAGATATATTTCTCCCCTCAATTCAAGGCCTTGCTCGGTTACAAGGACAATGAGCTCAGTAATTCGCTAGCCGAATGGGACAAACGCCTCCACCCTGATGATTACGATCGCGTTTACACTGAAATTGTCAACCACCTGGCAGGAAAAACCCCGGAATACGTGAGCGAGCACCGCATGCTTTGTAAAAACGGGAGCTACCGTTGGATGATGGGCCGCGGCAAGATCATTACCTGGACTGCGGACGGTCAACCTCTGCGCATAGTGGGAACACAAACGGATATCACAGAGCGTAAACTTGCAGAAGAAAATCTTCTTAAGAGTCATACTTCTTTAAGAAAAACTCTGAGCGATGCCATTAATACCATGGCAAAGATCGTGGAACTGAGAGATCCTTACACAGCAGGACACCAGCAAAATGTGGCCGACCTGGCGACCGCTATTTCAAAGAAAATGAAGCTTGAGGATACAAACATTGAACATATCAGGATGGCGTCAGTCATCCACGACATCGGCAAAATGTATATCCCTACCGATATACTCAGCAAGCCGGGCAAACTCACCTATATTGAATTCGAGTTAATAAAAACCCATCCCCAATATGGCTACGATATCGTCCACGGCATGGAATTTCCCGGCGTTGTCGCACAGGCTATACTACAGCATCACGAGAGACTGGACGGCTCAGGCTATCCCGGTAAACTCAAGGATTATGACATCATTCTTGAGGCAAAAATACTGGCAGTGGCTGATGTGATCGAGGCTATGGCCTCCCACCGCCCCTACCGGTCGGCTATGGGCATCGATAAAGCGCTCGAGGAGATATCCACGAACCGGGGTATCTTATACGATCCTGCTGTAGTGGACATCTGCATGGAGCTTTTCAGAACCGGCAGCTTCGCATTCAAAACTGCATGATGCTCATATTGCGATCCATTCTGATATACTGAAGCAAGACGACGCGATGTAAACTCCCGATAATTAATATGATAACAGTCCATCTTATCTCCCATACCCACTGGGACCGAGAATGGTATCGCACCTTCCAGCAATTCCGCTTCAACCTCGTGAGCATGGTCGATAAGCTGCTGCATATCCTCAGATCGGATAAAAACTATAAATTTTTCATGCTGGACGGCCAGACCATACTGCTGCAGGATTACCTGTCCGTTCGTCCCGAACGGGAATCTGAGCTACGGGAGCATATCGAAAGCGGACGCATACTGGTGGGGCCATGGTACTGCATGCCCGATGAATTCCTGGTCAGTCCTGAAGCTCTCATACGCAACCTCCTGCTGGGTAATAAAACAGCGGCCCGCTTCGGGCGGTGTATGGATGTGGGATATCTGCCGGACTCGTTCGGGCATATCGGACAAATGCCCCAGCTGCTGGCCGGCTTCGGACTGCACAGCGCCGTCGTCTGGCGCGGTATCGGAGACCAACCCTGCCATCTACGGTGGCAGGGCCCCGACGGCACGCAGGTCATTCTGGCCCATCTGAGGGAAAGTTATAGCAACGCAGTTAAAATACCTTCCTTCAACGATGAGGCCACGCTGGCGGAGGCCAAAACCGCGCTGGATAAACTGGCTCCCCACACGCAGGGCGGCCCCATACTGCTCATGCAGGGAACAGACCACATAGAGCCGCGCCCTGAAATAACTTCCGCGCTTGATTTCCTGAATCAAGCCCTGCCTGAATACCGCTTCGTACACTCCACACTTCCACTCTACCTGGCTGACTTACAACAGTGGCTGGCCGCTTCGAACACAGCCATTCCAACCATTACAGGAGAGCTGCGGGACTGCAGGAGGCAGCCCGTACTGCCGGGCACACTTTCATCGCGTATCTGGATCAAACAGAGCAACAACCGCTGCCAGGTGCTACTGGAAAAATGGGCAGAGCCTTACAGTGCGCTCTCTCTCCTGCTTGCCTCAAAACCTCCTGATCCTCCTCTCGCATCGCCGGAGCGGCCGCACGGATTCATCTCGCTGGCCTGGCGCATGCTTCTGGAGAACCACGCCCACGACTCCATTTGCGGCTGCTCCATCGATCAGGTACATCAGGAAATGAGGGCACGCTTCGACCAGGTCGGCCAATTGGCTGAAGCGGTTGCGGGCCGGTCACTATCTGATATAGCAGCATCTCTCGACACAAACTGCGCGTGTCCGGAGAAAACAGCGATATTCTCGGTCACCGTTTTCAATCCGCTGTCGGCAGTCAACAGCGGGGCCGTAACCATCCCGCTGATCCAGAGCCATTCCAGCCATGATATCGAGATAATCGACAGGCGGGGAGAAAGCATACCTTACCAGATCGTCAGCAAGGGTGGGGTAGAGGAACTATTGAATACGATCCTTGACTGGCAGGGGCTCGCCGCACTGTGGGAAACGGCAGCACAGGGATCGAGCCATGGCATTGATATTCATAACATAGGAATTGAACGCAGGGGCGACGACCTTTATCTGGATATCATCGTCGACAACAGCGGGCAGCCGGCCTTGAAAACGTGGCAGGATAAACTGAAAAGCTGCCTCAACGATACATCGATCAGGCAATTCCATGTCAGGGCGACGCTGGTGCATCCTTCTCAAATCTCCTTCATCGCTGTCGATGTGCCGCCTCTTGGCTATGCAACCTACTGGATACAAAGATCGGCCGCAGCCGCCGCGGTCAGCGCCGACGCCAATCCGGCGTCCATTGAAAATGAATACCTTATATTGTCTATCGATAAAGGCAGTAACGGTTTCAGCCTATCTGATAAAAGGACCGGACAGGTTTACAGAGGCCTGAACTATTTCACAGACGGCGGCGACCGCGGAGACCTGTATAACTACTGCGCTCCTGCCCATGACAGTATCGTAGATTCCCGTCAATACTCCACTGTGACTGGCCTGCGTATCGAGAGTGGGTCCGTCACTCAATCCATCACTCTGAAATTGGAAATGCTCGTCCCTGAATCCCTGTCGTCTGACCGCATGGCGAGGTCTGACGTCAGGGAGCCCATTGAGATCACCACAAAGGCCGTCTTGACCCGCGGGGTCGCACGGGTCGATTTTACCACGAGTGTAAACAACGTCTGCTGCGACCACCGGCTGCGGGCGCACTTCCCAGCACCTTTCAAAGCCGATAAAGCATACTATGACGGCCACTTCGAGGTTGGCGGAAGACCTGTTGGCGCTGCGTCCTATGACGATAGCTGGTTCGAGAAGCCCGTTGCACAACAGCCGCAACGCGCCTTCGTCGACATATCGGACGGGAAAATCGGCCTGATGATCGCCAACCGTGGCCTGCCCGAGGTGGAGGTACTGCAGACAGACCAGGTATCGGAGGTGGCCTTGACTTTACTGCGCTGCACGGGCTGGCTGTCGCTGGATAACCTGGACACGCGAAAGGATCATGCCGGTCCGCCCTGGCTGGCCGTGCCAGACGCACAGATGCACGGCACTTATGAGTTTGAGTATTCGATCATCCCGCACGAGGATGGTTGGATCGGGTCCTTTCAGCAGGCATACGCGTTCAATGCTCCTATGCGCGCAGTTGTAGCTATTCCACATCCCGGCATACGCGAGGGAGCCGGTTCCTTCCTGACCGTTGTTCCCGACCTGTTTGTTATCACAGCAATTAAAATGCCCGAAGATGGGTCAGGATTGATCGTGCGTGGCTTCAATATCTCGAGCCGGGCAATCGATGTGAGCATCAAGCCGGACTTACCCATCGTAGCCGTGGGAAGGTGCAGGCTTGATGAAACGGCCGTGGATGAACTGCTGATTGAGCAAGATGGATGCGTACGTTTCTCTGCAGGAGGCCATGAAATCGTCAGCCTCCGGTTCGACATCCGACAATGAACCGCTAACGCAAAATTGACCCGTTATGGCGGTCACGTATTATGATAAAGTTGATTTTGCTTGACAATAAATAATTACATGTGATAGTTTACTACAATCTCCACCGTACCTGTACGGAATCCGTCCGGCGATCCGAGAAATTCACTTGTGGGGTATCTGTCATATGAAAAGCGATAGTATCAAGAAAGGTATCGAGAGGGCGCCGCATAGAGCATTGCTAAGGGCTGTGGGTGTACACAGCGCTGACTTCGATAAGCCTTTCATCGGCGTCGTCAACAGCTTCAACGAGGTAGTTCCCGGGCACACGCATCTGAATTCCATCGCCAGTGCTGTCAAGACCGGCATTATCGGCGCGGGAGGAGTGCCATTCGAATTTAATACAATCGGTGTCTGCGACGGTATTTCGATGAACCATCCCGGGATGAAATTCAGCCTGCCCAGCCGTGAACTGATCACTGACTCCGTAGAGATCATGGCTGAGGCCCACCAGTTTGATGCCCTGGTCTTCATCCCCAATTGCGACAAGATCATCCCGGGCATGCTGATGGCAGCCGTCCGTCTGAATATACCATCTATCTTCATCAGCGGCGGCCCTATGCTGGCGGGAAAGCTACACAAGGATGGAACCTGCCGGACGATCGACCTGATTTCTGTATTCACAGCAGTGGGCGGCGCGGCTAAGGGTGAGCTCAGCGAGGCGGAGCTCGAGGAGATAGAGATCGCAGCCTGCCCCGGTTGCGGAAGCTGCTCGGGTATGTTTACGGCCAATACCATGAACTGCCTGACTGAGGCGCTGGGAATGGCATTGCCTGGCAACGGCACCATTCCCGCCGTCGATTCGCGCAGGCTCCACCTCGCCAGGCACGCCGGGCAACAAATAATGGCGATTCTGAAGAAAAACCTGCGCCCACGCGATATTATAACCAGGGCATCCATCAGCAACGCCTTCGCTGTGGATATGGCGCTGGGCGGCAGCACCAACTCGGTGCTGCATTTTATGGCCGTTGCTCATGAGGCGGGCATCAAATTCAACTTATCGCATATCAATGAGCTGAGCGATAGTGTGCCTCACCTGTGCAAGATCAGCCCGGCCAGCGATGCGCATATGGAAGACCTCGACCTGGCGGGCGGAATACCGGCTATCATGCACGAGATATCGCGGCTGCTGGACGGCGAATGCAAGACGGTCATGCTCAAACCCCTCTCGAGTATCTACAAGGATGCCAGGGTAAAAAACCGCGATGTGATCAGACCTTTCTCCAGGCCGTATTCGAAAACCGGCGGGCTGGCCATTCTTTTCGGCAACCTCGCCCCGGGCGGGGCCGTGGTTAAAAGCGGTGCTGTCGATCCCCGGATGATGGTACACAAAGGCCCGGCCCGTGTTTTCGAAAATGAAGAGGACGCCACCAGGGGCATCATGGGGGGAAAGATCAGGGCGGGCGATGTGGTCGTCATCAGATACGAAGGACCGCGAGGAGGGCCCGGTATGCGCGAGATGCTCACGCCGACCTCGTTGATAACAGGCATGGGTCTGGACAGCAAAGTTGCATTGATTACCGACGGGCGCTTTTCAGGCGGCACAAGGGGCGCTGCCATCGGGCATGTTGTACCCGAAGCTGCCGACCGTGGTCCCATTGCGGCCGTACGAAACGGTGATATAATCAGTATAGATATACCTGCCCGGAAGCTGGAGGTCGGTATCAGCGCAGCTGAGATCAAGCGGCGCATAAGCGGGCTGCGCCCATTCAAAACCAGCATCAAGAGCGGATACCTTAAACGGTACATAGAGAATGTCGGGCCCGCCAGCGAGGGAGCAGTATTTGAGGATTAGGAGTGTCCAGCATAGATGATAAAGACAGGCGCAGAGATATTATGTGAGTGCCTTATCAAAGAGGGAGTCGAGGTCATCTTCGGTTTCCCCGGCGGAGTGCTGCTTCCTCTCTATGACACCATACCCAGGTACCCCCAGTTGCGCCATATACTGGTCAGGCACGAGCAGGGCGCAGCCCATGCGGCCGATGCCTATGCACGCGTGACAGGTAAGATGGGAGTCTGTCTGGCTACCTCAGGCCCGGGCGCAACCAACCTGGTCACCGGAATAGCTAACGCCTACCTCGATTCGGTCCCACTGCTGGCCATCACCGGCCAGGTGCCGACCCATTTTATAGGCAAGGATGCTTTCCAGGAGATCGATATTACCGGCATAACGGTGCCCATAACCAAATATAACCAGCTCGTGCTGGACATCAACGACCTGGCGAAGGCCGTACGCGAGGCGTCATACGTGGCCCAGGTGGGGAGGCCGGGACCTGTGTTACTGGATATACCCAGGGACGTGTTCCAGGCGCGCATTGAGTTCAACTATTCTGACAAGGTGGACCTTCCGGGATTTAAGCCCAAACTGTTCGGGCACCCAGCCCAGATTAAAAAAGCCGCCGACCTTGTCAATTCGGCGGAACGCCCGGTGATCATTGCGGGCCACGGGATCAATATATCGAAGGCCTTCCCCGAGCTTAAGGAGTTGGCCGAAAACGCCCAGATACCGGTGGTCACGACATTCCTCGGCATAGGCTGCTTTCCCGAATCGCACGTGCTCAGCTACGGTTGGCTGGGAATGCACGGCATGGGCTATGCCAATAAGGCTGTCCACAACGCCGACCTGCTGCTCGCAGTGGGCATGAGGTTCGACGACCGCGCTACGGGCGGTGTCAGCACCTTCGCACCCCACGCGCGCGTTGTGCACATCGATGTCGATGCCGCGGAGATCGGTAAAAACATCGCGGTGGACGTGCCGATCGTGGGCGACCTGAGAAACGTGCTGCAGGTACTCAATAAACAGATAGAAAGGCGGGAACATATAGGCTGGCTTTCGCAACTTGACGAGTGGCGGTCACAGCATCCGGCCATGGAGATACGCCATCACGAAGACATCCTGCCGCAATATATAATCAGGCAAATACACGAGGCCACCAGGGGCGATACCATTATAGTCACAGGTGTGGGACAGGCGCAGATGTGGGCGGCGCAGTATTTCTACTATGACAGGCCAAACAGCTTCGTTTCATCAGGCGGCCTGGGCACCATGGGATTCGAGCTGCCCGGCGCTATCGGGGCCAAGGTAGGATGCCCGCAGGAAACGGTCTGGTGCATAGCCGGAGACGGCGGCTTTCAGATGACGGTACAGGAGCTGGCCACGATGGTGCAGGAGGACCTGGATATAAATATCGCCGTCTTCAACAACGGCTGGCTGGGCATGGTCAGGCAGTGGCAGGAGCTTATCTACAACAAGCGGTATTTCGGGACCCAGCTTTATAATCCCGATTTCGTCAAGATAGCAGAGGCGTACGGGATCAAGGGCGTCAAGGTCAGCAAGAAGATAGATGTAAGGCCCGCCATCCACAAAGCCATGGAGCATAAGGGCCCCTTCCTCATCGAGTTCATCGTTGAGCCCGAGGAGAACGTTTACCCCTTTGTCCCGCCCGGGAAGACCATCGTCGAGTTCCTCGAGATGCCCAATCCGGCGGCAAGCGTCAAGAAGTAGCAGACGAATTCCACCGATGGAGATATATTAATTGGACAGAAAACATATACTGGTTGCACTGGTGCAGGACCGGCCGGGCGTTCTGAACCGCATCGCCAGCATGCTCAGGAGACGTAATTTCAATATAGAAAGCATCGCGGTGGGCCATATCGAGCAGCCCGGCCTGTCACGGATGACTATAGTAGTAGAAGGAGATGACGCCAATATCGAGCAGGTCAGAAAGCAGTTGGACAAGGTCATCGAGGTTATCCGCATTGCCGATATCACAGGCGAAAGCCCGGTGGCCCGCGAGATGGCGATGATCAAGGTCAAAGCCACACCATCCACGCGCAGCGAGATCATCCAGATCGTGGATATCTTCAGAGCCAACATCGTGGATGTCGCACCCGATTCGCTGATACTGGTGGTAACCGGCACTTCGGATAAAGTGGATACTCTGATCGAACTGCTGCGCGGATTCGGCATCAGGGAGATGTCGCGCACAGGCACCATCGCCCTGCCGCGCGGGGGCCCCGGTCCGCTCACCATCGAGGAGAATAAACCGCTCAGAAACGTTGTGGAACAGGCGGCGCCGGAGGAGGAGAATCTGCCTGACTGGTAGGCGCTTCAACATCGTATTCATAATTTCGCAGGAGGTAACATGGCAAAGATATATTACGAGAAGGACGCAGACCTGGCCTTATTAAAAAACAAGGTCATTGGGATTATAGGCTACGGCAGCCAGGGCCATGCCCACGCGCAGAACCTTCGTGACAGCGGGCTCAAGGTCATTGTGGCCGAGGCCAGGGGAACCGACGGCCACAGGGCCGCCAAAAGGGCGGGCTTCGATGTTTTCGATGCGGCCGAAGTCGCAAAGAGGGCTGATGTGGTTATGATGCTCGTCCCGGATCAGCTTCAGGCTAAAGTATATAAGGAATCGATCTCCGATCAAATGGCCAAGGGGAAAACCCTGATGTTCGCGCATGGATTCAATATTCATTACGGTCAGATCGTGCCGCCCGATTATATCGACGTGTCCATGATCGCTCCCAAGTGTCCGGGCCACATGGTCAGGCAGCTCTACACCGAGAAATCCGGACCGCCGGCCATCATAGCCGTGTACCAGGATGCATCGGGTAAGGCCAAGCAACAGGCCCTGGCCTATGCCAGAGGCATTGGATGCGCCAAGGCCGGAGTTATAGAAACCACTTTCGCCGAGGAGACCGAGACAGACCTCTTCGGTGAGCAGGCCGTTTTATGCGGCGGTGTGACCGCACTGATTAAGGCCGGGTTCGACACTCTCGTAGAGGCCGGCTACCAGCCCGAGATCGCTTACTTCGAATGCCTGCATGAGCTCAAACTGATCGTCGACCTCATCCATCGGGGAGGCATGAGCTTCATGCGCTACTCGGTCAGCGATACGGCCGAGTACGGCGACTACACACGCGGTCCGCAGATTATTAATGAGTCTGTTAAGGCTGAGATGCAGGAGATACTCGAGGAGGTACAGAACGGCAGCTTTGCGCGTGAGTGGATCCTGGAGAACCAGGCCAACCGTCCCGTATATAATGCGCTCAAGCGGAGGGAGGCCGAGCATCAGATAGAGGTGGTCGGTAAGAAGCTGCGCGCCATGATGCCCTGGTTGAAGTAGTACTGCCGGGTATACCCGAACAGCATTGCATCAGGAAATATCAATGAAAGGTGAACGTGTCCTTATTTTCGATACGACACTGAGGGACGGTGAACAGGCGGCAGGAACCAGCCTCAATCCCGATGAGAAACTGGAGATTGCGCGTCAACTGGAGAAGCTGGGCGTTGACGTCATAGAGGCTGGTTTTCCCATCACTTCCCAGGGCGATTTTGAGGCGGTGCGCCTGATCGCGCGCGAACTCGGCAATGCGACCATCTGTGCCCTCAGCCACGCCAATCGAGAGGCCATCGACCGGGCCTGGGAGGCCGTCAGACCGGCCAAGAAAAAGCGAATCCATATCTTCCTTTCCACTTCCAGTATGCACCTGGCCTACCAGCTCAAGAAAAGCCAGGACGATGTCCTCAAGCTGGCAGCAAGTATGATTGCGCACGCCAGGGGATATCTCGATGATATTGAGTTCACTCCTATGGATTCGACCCGCACCGATACCAAATTCCTTTATGAGATACTGGAGGCCGTCATCGAATCGGGTGCAACGACGGTCAATATCGCCGATACGGTGGGATATACCACGCCCAGCGAGTTCGGCAGGCTGATCGAGGGCATCGTCAAGAACGTTCCCAACATCTCGAAAGCGTTGATCAGCGTCCACTGCCATAATGACCTCGGTGTGGCCGTGGCCAACAGCCTGGAGGCCGTTCGCAAGGGGGCAAGGCAAATTGAATGTACCGTCAACGGCATAGGAGAGAGGGCGGGCAACGCGGCCATGGAAGAGGTTGTGATGGCGCTCAAGACCCGCAGCGATTTATTCCATATCGCCACCAATATCGATACCACGCAGATATACAAGACCAGCCGTATGGTGAGCGAGCTGACAGGATTCGTAGTACCTCAGAACAAAGCCATCGTAGGAGCCAATGCCTTTCGTCACCAGTCAGGCATTCACCAGGACGGCATCATCAAGAAGGCCGGCACCTACGAAATTATCGATCCCCGGGCGGTTGGAGTGCCTTCCAGCGCGCTTGTCCTCGGCAAGCTGAGCGGCAGGCATGCTTTCAAGGAACGGTTACTGGAGCTTGGATACGTGCTCGACGAAGAGGCCCTCACCCGCGCGTTCAGGGCTTTTAAAGAGTTGGCCGATAAGAAAAAGGAGGTTACCGACCGGGATATACAGGCCCTTATAGGCGAAGAGCTGCGCACCACCACCGAATCCTATCACCTGGAGCATGTGGGAGTGAGCTGCGGCAACCACAGTATGCCCACCGCCACAGTTCGCTTGACAGGACCCAACAAGGAGGTGCTTGCGGACGCCGCCCTGGGAACCGGGCCCGTGGATGCAGTTTACAAGGCCATCAACCGCATCGTGCGCGTGCCCAACACGCTGACGGAGTTCAGCGTGTCATCGATAACGGAAGGTATCGATGCTCTGGGTGAGGTACTGATCCGCATCGAAAGTGAGGGCGCTACCTACACAGGCCGTGGATCGGATACCGACATTATAGTGGCCAGCGCCAAGGCCTACATGAATGCGCTCAACCGCCTGCTGGTCCATAAGAGGTCGCCTCGCGAGGAAAACGGGGATGAGCCCTGAATTTGAGGCCGGCCTGCGGCTATTGCTTGCCGCCGTACTGGGCGGAGGCATCGGATTCCAGCGCGAGAGGGCAGGGAAGCCGGCCGGCCTGCGCACCCATATGCTGATCTGCCTTGGCTCCGCGCTCTTCACAGTAGTTTCGGTGCTCGGGTTCACCGGGAACGTAGACCCGGCCAGGATAGCGGCAGGCGTGGTCACGGGCATCGGCTTCATCGGCGCAGGGGTTATTTTCCGCGGTATGCGCGGCGACAAGGTCATGGGTATCACCACAGCGGCCAGCATCTGGGTTACAGCAGCCATCGGTATCGCAGCAGGTGTCGGTCTCTATATTATCGCTGTAGTGACAGCTGTTGTTACCGTACTTGTCCTCATGATACCAAGGGTCAAAGGATGATAACTGAATGACACTGGCTGAGAAAATACTGGCAGCACACTCCGGTAAAGAGAGGGTCAGCCCGGGGGATTTCCTTAATGTAAGGTGCGACCTGGTGCTCTCCAACGATATCACTGCGCCCATTGCCATCAGGGAATTCGAGCGGCTGGGCATCCCGCACGTTTTCGATCCCTCCAAGATCGTAATGGTGCCGGACCATTTCTGCCCCAACAAAGATATACAGTCCGCAACACAGGCCAGCATGATGCGCGAGTTTGCCGGAAAGCAGGGACTGGTATATTTCGAAGTAGGGCAGATGGGCATCGAGCACGTCATCCTGCCGGAGAAGGGCCTGGCGCTGCCAGGGCAGGTGATTGTGGGGGCCGATTCCCACACTTGCACTTACGGCGCGCTGGGCGCCTTTGCCACGGGTATGGGCTCGACCGATATAGCCGTTGCTATGGCCACCGGCGAGATCTGGATGAAGGTGCCTCCCACCATTAAGTTCATCTATAACGGCAGGCCGGCTAAATGGACCGGCGGCAAGGACCTTATACTTTATACTATCGGAGATATAGGAGTGGACGGCGCGCTCTCCTCCGCCATGGAGTTCCATGGCCAAGCTATTGACAGCCTCGGTATGGATGGCCGCTTTACCATGTCCAATATGGCTATTGAAGCAGGAGGCAAAGCAGGCCTTTTCCAGGTGGATGCCACAACACGGCGGTACCTCAAAGGACGTACCCGTAATAAATACAGTGTGTATGCATCCGACGCGGATGCCGAATATTCTCGTGTTATCGAATATGACGCATCCAAAATCGAGCCGCAGGTGGCCTTCCCCCATCTTCCCTCGAATACCCGTCCGATCAGCCGTGTGGGGAATGTCCCTATCGATCAGGCGGTTATCGGCAGCTGTACCAACGGAAGGCTGGATGACCTGCGCCTGGCTGCACGTGTGCTCAAGGGCAGGAAAGTCGATCCTCACGTGCGGTGCATCATACTTCCGGGCTCGCAGCAAATCTATCTGGATGCGCTTAAAGAAGGATTGATCGAAATATTTATCAGAGCCGGCGCGGCGGTCAGCACACCCACCTGCGGCCCCTGCCTGGGCGGACACATGGGTATCCTGGCTGCGGGAGAAAGATGTGTCTCCACCACCAACCGCAATTTCGTCGGCAGGATGGGCCACCCCAAATCCGAGGTCTACCTGGCCAATCCGGCCGTTGCTGCGGCCAGCGCAGTAGTGGGCAGGATCGCCGGACCCGGGGAGATGGAATAGATGTCACATAAAGGCCATGCACATAAATACGGAAACAATATAGATACGGACGCCATCATTGCCGCGCGCTATCTCAATATGCACGACCCTGCAGAGCTGGCCGCGCACTGCATGGAAGACATCGATCCTGACTTCCTGCAAAGAGTCAGACCCGGTGACATTATCGTGGCCGAAGCAAACTTCGGCTGCGGCTCCTCGCGTGAGCATGCCCCCTCCGCTATCAAGGCCTCGGGTATCTCGTGCGTCATCGGTAAAAGCTTTGCACGTATCTTCTTCCGCAATGCCATCAACACCGGATTGCCCCTGTTGGAATGCGCTGAGGCCGTGGATAATATCAAACAGGGGGATACGATTGAGGTCGACCTGCCGACAGGAACGATAACCAACCTGTCCACCGGAAAGATGTTCAAGGCGAAACCGTATCCCGGCTTCATGATGGAGATCATCGACTCGGGCGGGCTGATCGAACATACGAGAAAGAAGAACGCCGGGACAAAGTGATTTGAATTTCAATATTGCTATCCTGCCTGGAGACGGCGTCGGCCCGGTTGTGACGAACGAAGCGCGGCGTGTGCTGGATGAGGTGGGCAGCAGCTTCGGTCACAGTTTCGCATATAAATCGGGCTTCATCGGTGGTATATCTATCGATAAATTCGGCAGCGCCCTACCGCAGGCGACTATTGATATCTGCCGCAGGTGCGATGCAGTGCTGCTGGGCGCAGTGGGCGGACCCAGATGGGACGATCCCAGTGCGACGACCAGGCCCGAGGATGGCCTGCTTGCCATACGTAAAGAACTGGGGCTCTTTGCCAACCTTCGCCCGGTTAAGATGTTCAAAGTACTGGAGGATGCCACCAGTCTCAAGCCGGAGGTCGTACGCAAGGTGGACCTGATGGTGGTGCGTGAACTGACCGGAGGCCTGTACTTCGGCAGGCCCAAAAAACGCTGGAGCACCTCCCGCGGGAGACGGGCGGTCGACTCAATGGTCTACACGGAGGAAGAGATCGAACGCATACTACGTGTGGGATTCGAGCTGGCACTTTCGCGGCGCCGCAGGTTGACCTCTGTGGATAAGGCCAATGTTCTGGAATCCTCCAGGCTGTGGCGTCAGATAGCTGTAGAGGTTGCGTCCGGGTATCCCCAGGTAACCTTAGACCATATGCTTGTGGACGCATGTGCCATGCGCCTTATCCGCGACCCGGCCTACTTCGATGTGATCGTGACCGAGAACATGTTCGGCGACATACTCACCGACGAGGCATCTATGCTGGCCGGCTCCATGGGCATGCTGCCCTCCGCCAGCCTGGCAGGGATACCCGCTGGCAAATCGTCCCGTGCCTTCGGCCTGTATGAACCTATCCACGGCAGCGCGCCGGATATCGCGGGACAGGACCTGGCCAACCCCATCGCCGCCATATTGAGCGCAGCCATGATGCTACACTACTCACTGGGACTGAGCAAAGAGGCCGACGCCGTGGAGCAGGCGGTGCTTAAAGTGCTCGATGAGGGTTACCGCACGAAAGACATTATGACGGAAGGGATGAAACAGACAGGCACACAAGAGATGGGAAAGACTATTGCGCACAAAATTAAGCAAGGCATTTGATTCTATGAGATACATTGAGATTTACGATACGACACTGAGGGACGGAGCACAACAGGAAGGCATCTCCTTCACGGTCGCCGACAAGCTCAAGATCGCACAAAAGCTGGACGAACTCGGCATACGATACATCGAGGGAGGCTGGCCTGGCGCCAATCCCAAAGACACGGAGTTCTTCGCCAGGGCGAGAAATCTGAAGCTCAAGAACGCAATATTAGTAGCCTTCGGTAGCACAAGGCGTGTGGACGCGAAGGCATCCGGGGACACCGGGCTGCAGGCGCTGGTTCAAAGCGGCGTTCGGGCAGCCAACATAGTAGGTAAGTCCTGGGATATCCAGGTCAGGCGCGTACTCGAGACAAGCCTCGAGATTAACCTCGAAATTATCGAAGAATCAATAGCCTACCTGAAAGCAAAAGGCCTGAAGGTTTTTTTCGATGCCGAACACTTTTTCGACGGATATAAATCGAATCCTGCCTATGCCCTGCGTACCCTGGAGGCGGCAGCCAGAGGTGGGGCAGACTGCCTGGTGCTCTGCGATACCAACGGCGGGACGCTGCCCTGGGAGGCGGCGGAGGCCGTAAAGCAAGCAGCTAAGCAATTTAATTGCCCTCTGGGTATACATGCTCACAACGACAGCGATATGGCCACGGCCGTATCGGTTGCGGCAGTGAAAGCAGGCGCCGTTCATGTCGAAGGCACGATCAACGGGTACGGTGAGCGCTGCGGCAACGCCAACCTTTGCTCCATCATACCAGCCCTCCAGATCAAGCTCGGCGCTAAATGTCTGACGAAAACGCAGATCGCGCGACTGACCGACGTTTCCCGCTTCATCTCTGAGGTGGCCAATCTGCCTCCGGGTTCCAACCTTCCGTATGTGGGGAACAACGCCTTCCTGCACAAGGCCGGCCTGCATGTGTCGGCCATTGCCAAGTGGGGAGAGAGCTATCAACATATTGATCCTGCTCTGGTAGGCAACAGCCCCATGATAGTAGTATCTGAGCTTTCCGGTAAAAGTAATATTATTTTCAAAGCAAAGGAACTTGGTATCACCATGCCGCCGCGCGGTAAAGAGGCGCGCATGATACTCGACCAGGTCAAACACCTGGAGAACCTGGGCTTTCAATATGAAGATGCCGATGCATCCTTCGAGCTGCTCCTGCTGCGAGCGCAGCAGGGCTATAAACCACCCTTCAGACTGGTCGATTATATGGTCGTGGTGGAGAGGCACAGGCGTTTGCCTTCAGCTTACGATATCGGGAGCGAGCTGCTGGCGGAGGCCACCATCAAAGTACGGGTGGAAGGCAGGGTGATGCACACGGCGGCCGAGGGTAACGGTCCGGTCAATGCGCTTGACCAAGCCCTGCGTAAAGCATTGCTGGAGTTTTATCCGGGATTATCCAAGGTTGACTTGATCGACTACAAGGTGCGTATACTGGAGGGCAGTAGCGGGACGGGCTCGCTGGTGCGCGTGTTCATCGAATCATCCAACGGCAGGGTGCAGTGGCGCACCGTGGGCGGTTCCACTAATATCATTGAGGCCAGCTGGCTGGCGCTCAACGACAGTATGGAATACTTCCTGATCAAGCTGGATAAGAAATCCAAGCGGTAAACGTGTAATAAATACGTCATTGCAAATGACAGGATGGTAAGTAAAATAGGGCGGCTTTTCAGCCGCCCTATTTGTTACTCACAGATACCTGATTTATTCAGCCTTGATAATAGCAGCAATGCCCTGGCCGCCGCCTTCGCACATGGTGGCGACGCCGTATTTGCCCTTCTTCTCCTTGAGAATACGGGCGAGGGTGCCGACCAGACGGATGCCACTGGCGCCCAGCGGGTGGCCGATGGCCATTGCGCCGCCATGGACATTGACCTGGTCCCATTTCAGGCCGAATTCTTTAACGGCGTAGAGGGAAACCACTGCGAAAGCCTCATTGACCTCCCAGTAGTCGATATCCTTGGCCTTCAGGCCGGCAACATCAAGAGCCTTCTTGGTGGAGGGAACGGGGCCGGCGCCCATGATGGTGGGATCAACTCCGGCAACGCCGAACGAGACGAAGCTGGCGATAGGCTTGAGGCCCAGCTTCTTGGCCTTGTCTCTCGACATGATCAGCATGGCAGTGGCGCCAGCATTCAAAGGAGACGATGTGCCTGCCGTGATCGTGCCGTCGGGCTTATAGGCCGGTTTCAAACCGGCGAGCTGCTCGAGGGTGGTATCGCCCCTGACAGATGCATCGTAATCATACATCTGCTTGGTGCCATCGGCCAGCGTTATCTCGACGGGCATGATCTCACCCTTGAGCCATTCCTTTGACTCAGAAGCCAGCTTGTGTGACCTTACAGCGAACTTGTCCATATCTTCCCTGGATATGCCCGCCATCTCCTGCAGCTTCTGGGCGGTAAAGCCCATATTGACAGAGAACATGAGGTCGATCCTCTTATATTGCGGGTCATTGATAAGTTTGTCAGGATACTTAATAGCGCCGCCGCCGCCCATCGGAATATGTGTCATATGCTCGATGCCTCCGCAGAGGACGACATCGGAATAGCCGCAGGCTATGCTCATGACACCGGTCCTGACGCCACACAGGGCTGAGCCGCACTGCTGGTCAACCTGCTGTGTGGAGATCTCGAAAGGCAGGTTGGCGTAGAACGCGGGGAACTTACCACCGAAGGTGAAGTTCTCAAGCAGAGGATTGGCTGTGCCGGTGATGGCCTCGTCGATCTCTTTGGGATCCAGCTTATTCCTCTTAATCAGCTCGTTCCAAAGCATGGCGAGGACCTCGTCCATCCTATAGCCGTTCAAAAGGTCCTTCTCGGGTTCCTTGGGACGGGAGCGGGAAAACGGGGAGCGTAAATAGTCAATAATCACTACTTCTCTTGCTAGACCCATGGTTATCACTCCTTATATAAAATTTCTGACTAATTCTACACGGTTGCACTGATTATGACAAACGCCTTTAAGCCTAATTTTATCGCAATATTAGTAGCCTATCCTTTGATCACACCAAGCGGCGCAGCCATGATTATTTTACGGGAGATGCCTGCTCCCTGCGCAATTCCAACTACGTCGGTCACGTCTTTATAAGCATAGGATGCCTCTTCCGCCAATGATTCCACACTGTCTGTTCTGACATAGATACCCTTTGCCGCCAGCTCGTTTGCCACGTCCGAACCGCGCATAATCTTCCTGGCTGCGCCCCTGCTCTGCAATCTACCGGCGCCGTGACAGGTTGAGCCGAAAGTCTCCTGCATGGCCCGCTCCGTACCCACGGCGACAAAGGAACATCTCCCCATATCACCCGGTATCAGGACAGGCTGTCCCACCGACATATACCGGTCGGGCACGCCCTTCTGCCCGGCAGGGAAGGCGCGTGTCGCACCCTTGCGGTGTACGCACAACCTTATCATTTTTCCATCGACGATGTGCTCCTCGATCTTGGCGATATTATGGGCCACATCGTAAATCTGCTCGAGACCCAGCTCGTCTATATCCTTGCCAAACACCTTTGTAAACGATTCCCTTACCCAGTGCGCGATGCAGAGCCTGTTGGCCCAGGCATAGTTGGCAGCACAGGCCATGGCCGCCAGGTAGTCACGCCCTTCGTCGGATTGTACAGGCGCGCAAGCAAGCTGACGATCCGGCAGGGCTATTTCGTACTTCCTGACGGCCCCACCCATAAGACGCAGGTAATCATCGCAAACCTGATGGCCCAGGCCACGCGATCCCGTATGTATCATCATCAATACCTGTCCCTCGCGTGTGATTCCCATGGCAGCAGCAGCGGTCTGATCGTATATCTCGCGGACAACCTGCACTTCCAGAAAATGGTTCCCCGAGCCCAGGGAACCAAGCTGTGGCATGCCGCGCTTTTTAGCGCGGTCACTGACCTTATCCGGATCGGCCATCTCCATGCAGCCCTGTTCCTCGGTAACATCGAGGTCCTGTCTGTTCCCATAGCCCTTTTTCACCGCCCATGCAGCACCTGAGGCCAGCACATCGTCCATCTCCTTCTGACTTATCCTGATCTTGCCTTCCGATCCCAACCCGGATGGGACGTTGCTAAACAGGTGATTGATCAGTTCCTTTATTTTCGGCCTGACCTCATCTTCGTTCAGGTTAGTACGTAACAGACGCACCCCGCAGTTGATGTCATAGCCGACTCCGCCGGGAGATACAACACCGTCGCTGATACGTGTCGCAGCCACGCCGCCTATAGGGAATCCATAGCCCCAGTGAATATCCGGCATGGCCAAAGAGCGGCCGACGATACCAGGCAGGAAAGCCACATTGGCCACCTGTTCCAGCGATTGCTCCTCCCTGATCGCATCCAACATTGTGCTATCGGCATAGACCATTCCGGCCACCCTCATACCGCTCTTATAATCCTGCGGTATCTCCCAGCGATAGTCGTCGATTCTGCGCATTTCACCCTGCCTGACCACTATTAATCTCCCTCTAAATATCGAAAATTATTCTGGCCGAATACTCGCCATCTTTAGCAACAATCTCCAGATTGTGATAGGTGGCAGCCTTGATCTCCCTGATGAACCTGCGGCTTTTCATCTCCAGCCTCTGCCCGGCACACCTTGACATCAATTGTCCTTTATCTATTAATATATCAAATCTACATAGCACCAGCTTCTCTGTATATATTATGTAAAGCAACTCGTTGAGCCATTCGACCAGCAGCGTTTCGCTATCCCCGGCCTCCAGGCTGATCGTTTTTGTAACGTCGTGTCGCAGTGTATCCGTTTTGACCATCAGGGACAGCATGCCGGCGGCGGCATTGGAGAACAGGGCGTTCAGGTTGCTCCCGTATGCGACAATGCCTATATCGGCGGTATGGTCTATCACTTCGTAGCGCATTCCCATTACAATTAACATTATAAACTCAAACGGCAGCCGGATATACAGCTATATTGTTTGACTTAAAGCTTGGGGTGATGCTACCATATTTAGTCTTTCGGGCCGCTAGCTCAATTGGTAGAGCAGTTGACTCTTAATCAACCGGTTCACGGTTCGAGTCCGTGGCGGCTCACCAGGCATCCTTTTATTAGAAATACTTATTTTCCCCGCTTTTCCTATCACTTATTCACCAAAATTAAATATAATCTGTATGCACCGGGTCAGCATCAGTCACTACTTTTGTTTCCGGTACGTATCTTGCGGACCATTTAATTAGAAGCGCTGAGTATAAAAGGAGGCGGTTATTGGAAATAGTAGCTGCAAGAACGTTTAATACACTTTATATCTTTCTGGACATCATATGGTTGCTTGCTTATACCGCCATACTAATTTATAACAAACGTTACTTGGCAATAATTATGGGTGTGTTCGGCGGATTATTATATTTCGCTGTTGATTACGGTATCTTCTATCTCGCACTTAATACCCGCATTATCATAGGCGCCGATCCCTTTGGGTTCCTTCTCTGGTTAAGCATGAGTTATGGTTTCACTAATTTCGCCTGGATCTGGTTGCTGCTGGATAAAGATGGGAAGGCAGTTGAATGGAGTACGCTTACAATAGCTGGGTGGTTATCAGTAGCGCTCTTGAGTCAGAATTTTGGCTCTAGCTTCGCAATAGTATCGATTCAACGTGGCACGGCCAGCTATCATGGCATAATGGCGCTTATATTGCTTGCAGGGTACGGCTATTTAATACTTAAAAATCTTAAAAGCACGTCCTCTGAAAAGGTTAATATTCTGCGATTGCTCGCCATCGGTATCGGAGTGCAATTTAGTTGGGAGTTTATTTTACTGATCAGCAATATCAGACCGGCAGGTGTTCTTCCCCTTATTGTCAATTCCTTAATTGAAACGAATCTTGGCATGCCATATCTGTATTTGATCCATCAGGCTGTTACCAAGCGAGTAAAATGGCTATGATGAATTTATTATGTATGATTCCAGGTCGACTTCGATTAAGTTGGAGTATATGTAGTTACTCTTCAGGGAGAATTCCATGTACCGCAAACTGATATTCGTTTTGCTGATCGCCTACAGCTTAATCGTTCTCTATGCAACGATCGCTCTCGCCGTCGATGGCCCTGTCCCGCAGGTTATAGTCCCGATCGGAACGCTGACAGGCTTCACTTTCTGCCTGCTGCACGCAGTCAGCCGCCTGGGCTGGAAAAACGCCCTGTTACTGCTCGCTTTTGTATTCGGCGTGAGCCTGCTGTTCGAAAGCCTCGGAGTAGCCACCGGGATGGTATATGGTCCCTACTATTACACCGCAAAACTCGGCCCTAAATTCCTGGGGCTTGTGCCCTATCTCATAGCCGTGGCTTGGTTTATGATGATGTATCCCTCGTTTGTGATGGCGGAATGGCTAATCCCTTTATCATGGAGGGGCGCAAAACGCTTGCTATCGATTGCCGCGATTGGCGCGCTGATAATGACAGCCTGGGATGTGGTAATGGACCCGATTATGGTTTCCGCCGATTACTGGGTCTGGGAAGTGAATGGTGACTTCTTCGGCGTCCCCCTGCAGAACTACTGGGGTTGGTGGTTGACCGTTTTCACCACCTTCGTCCTATACCTGCTGGTCACACGTAACCGCCTTCGATTGAAGAAGCCGGATGGGACCGTCTGGCGCTGGCCGCGTTCACGGTCACAGGATACGCGAACGTTGTCAACGCGCTGACCGGCGACCTTGGCGGACCTGCCCTGGCCGGCTTCTTTGCCCTCACACCCTGGATACTGCTGGCCTGGATCAGCACCAGTTCAAAGACGCGAACCTCCCGTACAGCCATCTAAGTATTACCCCTTATTTCCATATTCAGCGGTCGGGTATATAATTAAATTAATTAAACTGTGTAAGGAGGGTACAATGGCAGTTGACAAAGCAAGGGTAGTCGGTCTTATCGGTTTCTGGGCTTTAATCGTGGGGCTTGTCATTGCTCTGGTGGCAGGGCTGATACTTCCCGGAAATGCCGTCATAGCTATAATTCTCGTGATCCTCGGAATCGTAATTGGCTTCCTCAACATCACACCCAAGGAGGTTCAGTCACTCCTGCTGGCAGCGATCGCCCTGATTGTTGTCGGCAACGCATTTGCACCGCTTAAATTCCTGGGCGTAGATACCTTCATAGCAGGCGTGCTGGCCTATGTCACGGTGCTGGTTGCCCCGGCAGCGGTCATCGGCGCTATCAAGATGCTCTGGACCATCGGCAAACCTGGAGACTAAAAGATCGTTTAGTCCGACTGCGTTACTGATATCCGAAAGGCAGGGAAGCCGGTACCGGCTTCCCTGCCTTTGTTTTTCAAGTTGATTTTTACATACCGGCCGGAGATTGTAACTTGTCTATGGTGTGGCGTACAATGAGTGTCCGAGCAAGGAGACTGTAGCTTCGCATCGGTGTATTTGATAAAATAATAGACGCTTTTCATCTGAAAAGCATACGGGGGAGTGTCGGAACTGGCAGACGAGCATGACTTAGGATCATGTGCCGCAAGGCGTAGGGGTTCGAGTCCCCTCTTCCCCAGTAGTAAATTTAATATTCAAGGCAGGTGGTATAAATGACTATGCAGATAAGGAAAACGAAGAAAACAAAGATCCACAAGGTGGATTTTTCGGGTCTGGGTTTCGGAGATGTCTTCAGCGACCATATGCTGAGGATGGACTATAAGAACGGCAAATGGGGACCTGCCAGCATCACCCCGTTCACACACATACATATGCTGCCCTCATTGACCGTTCTCCACTACGCCCAGGCTGTTTTTGAGGGGTTGAAAGCTTTCCGCACCAAGGATGGGACTATCAACGTATTCAGGGCAGACAAACATATCGAGCGATTCAACCGCTCCTGCCATCGCCTCTGCATACCTGAGATCGACAAGAAAGTATTCATGGACGGTATTCTGCAGCTGGTTGAGACCGAACGCGAGTGGGTTCCCAAGCAGAAGGGTTATTCCATGTACGTCCGGCCGTTCGTCTTCGCCTCCGACAACAGCCTGGGCGTTCACGTCTCCAAGACATATAAGTTTTTCATCATACTCTCACCGGTGGGCGCATACTACAAAGAAGGGATGAATCCGGTTAAGCTTATTACCGCTATCGAGCATACACGCGCAGCCGAGGGTGGGACAGGCTTTGCCAAGACACCGGGAAATTACGCGGCCAGCCTATATGCCGCTCACGAGGCACAGAAGAAGGGCTACACACAGGTGCTCTGGCTTGACGGCATGCAGAAACATTACATCGAGGAAGTCGGCACCATGAACGTGTTCTTCTACATCGGCGACGAGCTTATCACGCCTCATCTGGGCGGAACTATACTGGCCGGAGTTACTCGCGATTCGGTGATTCACCTGGCCCGGGATTGGGGCATGAAGGTGGTGGAGCGCCGATTGTCTATGGACGAGGTCATAGCAGCCTGGGAATCCGGCAAACTCAGGGAAGCCTTCGGCACGGGCACCGCGGCCGTCATCTCGCCCATAGGCTCGATCACACATAAAGAGAAGACGATAGTCATAAATAGTGGCAAGATCGGCGCTCTCTCGACAAAGCTGTACGATACCATCACCGGTATCCAGTACGGCGAAAAGCCGGATAAATTCAGCTGGATCACCAGGATTAAGTAGAACGGTGCGGGCGCCGCCCGGTAAATACAGCTTTAAACGGCGGCGCCCGCTATTTGACACACTTTCAGCACAGACTATATACTTTACTCTGCGTTTTTCGAGGGCCATTAGCTCAGTTGGTTAGAGCACAGTCCTGATAAGACTGGGGTCTCTGGTTCGAA
>Ga0265297_10002330_pt1 | contig 39237 bp, 39 predicted proteins | sample Munlanlwell13791_FD_192502 | JGI IMG/M metagenome (GOLD analysis project Ga0265297, IMG submission 192502) | Leachate microbial communities from a municipal landfill in Southern Ontario, Canada - Leachate well 137-91 | ecosystem: Engineered > Solid waste > Landfill > Unclassified | place...
TCTTGGCCTAACATGACGCTCAAAGGGACGTGCCGCCTCATGGCGGTTTTAAAGTTTTGTAATTTATCAAGCTTGGGGCTTCGTTTAGCGTCCGTGAGCGGCACGCCCCTTAGCTCTACGTTAGCTAACAAAACAAGGAGTCCGTTAATGAGAATACTCGTCGTTTATTGGCATCCAGAGCCACAAAGTTTTAACGGTGCGATGTTTCGCACGGCTTGTGAGACGCTTGTCGGTGTGGGGCATGAGGTGAAAACTTCCAACCTGCATGAAATGCACTTCGATCCGGTTTCAAGCCGGAAAAACTTTACAATGATTAAAGATCCGAACTACCTTAAACAACAGATCGAAGAGATGCACGCCACCGAAACAAACGGCTTTTCCGCAGAGATCGAGACCGAGGTGCAGAAGATTGAGTGGTGCGACATGATGATCTGGCAATTCCCACTCTGGTGGTTTGGATTGCCTGCCGTTCTCAAAGGCTGGGTTGACCGTGTTTTTGCGATGGGGCGCATTTACAACTTTGAACATATATACGAGACAGGCGTTTTCCGTGGCAAACGGGCACTGCTTTCCCTGACGACAGGCGGACCGGAAGAGGCTTATCGTAAAGAGGGATTCAACGGGGATATCACGGCAATTTTGCGCCCGATCCAACGGGGTATGTTGCAGTTCGCTGGCTTTGACGTATTGGCACCACAAATCGTGTATGCGCCTGTACGGATGATGGAGGAGCAAAGGAAACAACACCTTACGGACTATGCCGTACGCTTGCAGCGAATTTCCGACGAATCGCCCATTGATGTTGGAGCCCACTAATAATGGGTTGCCTAACGAATAAGGTTAGATTGTGTGAGCGATAGCGAACCACAACCTGAACCGGTTGTTGGACAAGTCCGGTGGAAGTCGGAAGGCCGACTTTATTATAAGAAAATATCTTTTCGGATTTTTTGGGTTGCGGCGAGGAACGCTGTAAGGCGGATTCGCGCAGCAATCCGCCACGAACGGAGCCTTGAGCCTGATCCCCGCTCGGTTTTTTCCAAGCGAGGATTTTTTATGCCCGATTGTAATTGATATTGTGCGTTATTGGCGGTTTGCTGCGCGAAACCGCCCTACAAACTACGAACTATGTGTGTAATCGAACAGCAAATAGCCTGGATGGAGCTTGCGGAATCCAGGGCTTTTGCAGCATTGACTATCCAGCACGGTAGGATGGGTAGAGCAACGCGACTTATAAAGCACGAAGTGAAACCCATCGTATAGGCGAATGATTTTGTGGGTTTCGGCTAGCGCCTCTACCCATCCTACACGCTGAGAAAACTCTACTCTGTAAGGCAAATTCGCCGCTAGACAACCGCCATAACTGCGCTTGACTGTCATCGGCATTGTTGTGTTTATAGGTGCTTTTACGATTGTATTAGCTATTTTGCGTCTATATGCTGTGCAAGTTGGCTTGATGATATTAACCCAATACCTTTCGCGTCAATATGGCGAGCTGCGATAAATGTAACTTCCTATCGCACTTGGTTGAACCCAAAACATTAAATCAGTTTATGGGGCCACCTTATGGATACAAAGCTCATCCTTTTTTTCCTGTATTCGGTTGCGGTGATTTATTTAGTGAACTCTGCTCTCACCGATAAATCAACGCAAACAAACATCAAAGAAGTCTACATGTATTCAGGAACCCTCGCATTGATAGGAATCATTGGCGAAGTGACGGTCAACAGCTTTTGCCGGGCCGTTTTCGATTCGCCGCTCTGGCTCTATCAGGTAGCGCCCATTCATCATGGCGACACCTCGGTGTTTGCGTTTTTTCAGTGGTCGCTGTACGGCTATCACCTTTATTTTGTACATAAAAAGCTTCAGTCTTTTAATCTGAACTATGAAGCCGCTATATTTGCGCTGGTGCTGTCGATCGATGCGATGTCGCTGGAAATATTAACGAATATTTCCAGCAATTTTTTATTAGATACCTTCATTTTTTATTACCTCCCTGGCGATATCGGCCATTTGACCTCTATTTATGTAACTCCTGTTTATCTGCTGGGCGGCATCATACTGAACGAATTCTTTAGAAGATTTGAAAGAGACCCCCTATTTTTCGGCAACTTGGGTTTTTCTATTGCTTTTATTTTTGTGTTTTTATGACGCCGTAAGGGGGATTAATATGACAACTGCTAGGGAAGAGCTGAACAAATCGCGTTCCAGTCACAATTGCCAGACAAGCCGTTTTTTTTGCAAAAAAATGCATCATTTGGCCCCTCAATAAATGACATTTTAAGCGTTTTTCCCGATTTCTCTTCTTCATCTGTCGTTTTCGGGAAACGACAGACGCAGGTTGCCCTCAGGCAGCCATCAGCTGCCGCCTGAGCAGGTAAAGATTGGCCAGCCCCACCAGCAAGTTGACCTGTGAGGCATTTTTCTCCAGACCGCGGTAACGGGTCTTTTGAAAACCGAATTGCTGTTTGATGACCCGGAAAACATGTTCTACGCGTGCCCGGATCGAGGACTGTTTGCGATTGCGCTTTTTCTGACTGGCCGACAGGTTTTTGCCGGGCTTGCGTTTGTCATTGACGCACCAGCGCATGCCCAGATGCCGGGCTCCACGCCGGTATTCATCGCGGGTATATCCGGCATCGGCAAAGACGACTCGATCAGTCTCCCGCAACAGCTTGGGCAATTCAGTGATATCCGCGACATGGGCGGCTGTGGTCGTCACCGTGTGTACAGCGCCGGAATTCACATCGGCGCCGACATGGATTTTCATGCCGAAATACCACTGCTGGCCTTTTCGGGTTTGATGCATATCAGGGTCCCGCGATTTGTCTTTGTTTTTGGTGGAGCTGGGCGCATGAATAATCGTGGCATCGACCATCGTACCTTGAGAAACCAAAAGTCCTTGTTCTTTCAGGTGGATATTGATGGTCTCTAACAGTTTTTCGGTGAGCTGATGCTTCTCCAACAAATGACGGAAATTGAGGATCGTGGTTTCATCCGGTAACGCTTCGGTGACACTGCCAAAACCGGCAAAGCGGCGGACGCTATCAATCTCATAGAGAGCATCTTCCATCTGGCGATCAGAAAAACTGAACCAATTTTGCAGGCAGTGAATGCGCAGCATGCTGGCCAGCGGCATCGGTTGGCGACCGCGTCGTCCTGAGGTCGGGTAGGCAGGCTCAATCAAGGCAATCAGTTTTGTCCAAGGAACGGTTTGCTCCATTTCGCCCAGAAACACCTCTCTTCGGGTCAGGCGTTTTTTGTGGTTATAGTCGAGGTCAACAAAACTGGTTTGATATGACATAGGGGCATTGGCCTTGTTTTGAAGAATGGCTATATTATCCCATACTGAGGGATTTAATCAGCGCTTCCCTAGAGCAATTCTCGGTTATTTAAGATCACTCCCATTGTTAAACTCACTCTATTGAGCAGTAGGCACTTGCAGTGGCATGGACTAGATCCCGTTTGCCGCGCCGAGCACCGGAGCTTTCGCCGGGACAAATCGGCAGGAAAGCCGATTTGCATGCGTAGCACCCGCAGGGCGAGGCTCAGGGATGTGCCGAGTGACTCTTGCCCACAGGGGCGCGGCAAGGAGGCCGCGCGTTGCCAGAGGGCCAAGGACGGCCCTTCTGGCAACCCCCGGTGAAAGCGAGGAGCGGAGGACTCAAGCGGCAACGGGCCGCCTTTTCTTTGGATACTTTCTTTTCGACTGCAAGGATGCAGGAGGTAGGCAGAAAACCGCTCCTGCGTTTTCTGCATTCGCCACATCCTTGTGGTTTAGCAATGCAGGAGCAATTGCCGAGGCGGCGCAAAAGAAAGTATCTCGCCTTCGGGGGCGAGACCCCGACTCAAGCAAGCGTCGCGGTAGCGACTCCTTGTTGCAATAGCGGCACCAAACACAATGTCATGTAAATACAATACGTAATCGGCGCAATTTACGCTCAATACCGGATGAGTTTAAGCTTGACTCCCTATTGAGGAGTGCAGCCATGACAATACAAAATAAAAATAAACTCGATTCGTCCTGGACAATATTTATTGAAACCTTAAGCGATGAATTTACTGCAAGAACAGGGTTCGGGGTATACGCCCATATCTCGCCAACGGATGTCAATCAGGCCTATCATCAATACCAACTCAGCAATGCGCCGATGCGGCTATTCGTCCGGGAATATGTTCGGTCCTATGTTTAGTCGGCAAGAATCACTTGCGTTCGGTAAATCTTGCCCAACGCAAACGATTGGCGTTGGTAACTACAGTCACAGAAGACAATGCCATAGCCGCCCCGGCAATCATTGGGTTCAACAAAATACCGAATAGCGGATACAACAGGCCTGCTGCAACAGGGATACTGACCGTGTTATAGAAAAACGCCCCGATCAGGTTTTGTTTGATATTGACGACTGTCGCCTTGGATAATTCAATAGCTTCCGGGACTTTTAGCAAAGAGCCTTGCAGAATAACCACGTCGGCGCTTTCAATCGCGACATCGGTTCCGGTGCCGATCGCAAAACCGACATCAGCCTGAGCCAGCGCAGGCGCATCGTTAATACCGTCGCCGACCATGCCGACCACTTCCCCCGCCTGTTGCAGCTCTTTAACTACCTCGGCTTTATCTTGAGGCAACACCTGCGCCCGGACTTCGGAAATACCCGCCTGTTCGGCAATGGCATGAGCGGTTATTGCATTGTCCCCGGTCACCATGATGATGCGCACGCCCTGATTTTTTAACACTTGTACCGCTTGTGCCGAATCCTTTTTGATCGGATCGGAAACAGCAATAATGCCGGCTATTTTGTTGTCAACGGCCAGCAGCATCGGCGTTTGCCCTGAAGCCGACAGTTGTTCCAACCGGTCGCTAAAGCGGGTGCAACTAACACCTTGCCCATCCATCAGCGCCTTGTTGCCGAACAGCACGTGTCTGTCGTTAATTGTCGCCATCACCCCATGACCTGCGACGGCGGCAAATTGTTTAGCTTTTTCCAGCTTTATTTGCCTTTGTTCCGCTGCCGCCAAAATCGCCGCCGCCAACGGATGCTCAGAGCCAGATTCGATACTGGCCGCCAATTGCAGCACCTGTTCCTCACTGATGTCGCCGATGGCTTCAACCGTCGATACAGTCGGTTTGCCTTCGGTGACCGTGCCGGTTTTATCGAGTATCAAGCAGGTGAGTTTCCCCGCCAATTGCAAGGCTTCGCCCTTACGAATCAAGATACCGGACTGTGCGGCTCTGCCGACTGCGACCATCACGGAAATAGGCGTCGCCAAGCCCAAGGCGCAGGGACAAGCAATAACCAGAACGGTCATCGAGGTGACAAAAGCATAGCCCAATGAAGGCTCGGGGCCGAAAGCGTACCAAATTATAAATGTCAGCACGGAAACCACGACCACGGCCGGTACAAAAACACTGGAAATCCTATCAGCCAAGCGGGCGATTTCGGGTTTGCTGCTTTGCGCTTGCCGGACGCTTTTAATGATCTGCGCCAATGCGGTATCGCGGCCGATGCGGGTTGCGGTAAATAAAAAGCTGCCGGCCTGGTTCATGGTGCCGGCAACCACTTCCGAACCTACGGTTTTCTCTACCGGCAGCGGTTCGCCGGTCAGCATGGATTCATCAACTGTGGAATGGCCTTCCAGCAGCACACCATCAACGGCGATTTTTTCGCCGGGCCTGACTCTTAGTGTTTCGTCCAAACCGACCTGCTCGATAGCGATATCGATTTCCTCGCCATTCCTGATCACTCTAGCCGTCCGCGGCTGTAAACCGATCAGTTGTCTGATCGCGCTAGAGGTTTTCCCTCGAGCTAAAGTTTCCAGGCCGGAACCGAGATTAATGAAAGCCAGGATCATCACGGCGGCTTCAAAATAGGCATGTTTTGCCAGAGACGGCAAGGTTCCGTAATAATCGATGACAATGCAGGAATAGATCCATGCCGATCCAGTGCCCAAAGCGATCAACGTATCCATGTTAGCCTGGCCCAGCATTAACGATTTATACGCGCCGCTGTAAAAATGCCAGCCTGAATAGATCATTATGCCTGCGGTAATCAGGGCGATTTCCGGCCACACCCATTGACCTGCCGATGAACCGATTTCCGGCAACCAGCCGAAATGTTCGGCGGCCATTAATATAGTGCCGAAGACAGCCGCCACAGCCGCTTTTTTCATCAGCTGCCGGTAGCGTTGCAACTCTTGTTCTTCCTGCTCTGCGGGATCTTCAAACCCCTCCATCACCGCCGCGTCATAACCGGCTGCCTTAACGGCCTGCGTTAACAATTCGGGGGCGGCGTGTCCTTTAACCAGCGCGGAATGATCGGCGAAGTTGACGCTAACTGAAGTGACTCCCTCCACTCCTGCCAAGGCACTCTCAACGGCGCTGACGCAGCCCGCGCAACGCATGCCTAAAATGGATAACCGCAATTCGTCAGAACTCTTTGTATTCATACCGCCCCCTTATCCGTTACGGTGCTTCTACGGTAAAACCTGCACCGGCAATAGCATTAGTGATCACATCCAAGCTGGTTTTTTCGGCATCGAATTCAACGTTCACTTCATTGTTTTTGCTCGATGCATTAACCGACAACACACCCTCGATAGCTTCAAGTTTACTTGTTATATTGGTTTCACAACCGCCGCACTTCATGCCGGTAACGGTTAACGATACAGATTCAGTCATTTCAGTCTCCTTAATGTTGGTAACGCCGCTCTATTGCGACTTCTCTACAATCATGCCTTTATATCATACTCGACTGATGGCCGGTAATCATGGTATAAATCCCGGCATATATGGGGTTGCACTACGCTCTTGTGCCGTTCGGATAAACCCGACCCCAAGCGTTTAAAATTGATACTTTAAATAATTAGAATGGCAGACATTATAATTGGGCGACAGCAGATTTTTGATCAAAAGCTGAATATTTACGCCTATGAACTTCTTTTTAGAGGCAATGACTTTGACCTAAATCATAAGGACGGCGCTACACAAGCCACTAATCAGGTCATTACCGATACCATTTTAGAGCTTGGACTCAATACCATAGTCGGCCCCAACAAGGCCTTCATTAACTTTACGACGCAGAATATCCTCGATAAAACTCCGTTACACCTTCCTAAAGACCGGATTGTTATTGAAGTACTCGAAAATGTTGAAATTGACTCAAGAGTCATCGCCAATTTACAAGAGTTGTCAAAGCTGGGCTATATCATCGCCCTGGATGATTTTGTGTTTTCCGAGGAATGGACGCCCCTGGTGGAGTTAGCCGATATTATCAAGCTGGATATCCTGGAAATGGGCGAGTCTAAAACACGCGAGCTGATTAAACGGCTCAAGCCCTACAACGTGGCACTGCTCGCGGAAAAAGTGGAAACCTACTCCGAGTATCAATATCTCCTCGAACTGGGCTGCGATTATTTCCAGGGTTTCTTTTTCAACAAACCCAATATAGTTTCCGGCAAACGTGTCAGCGTTAATCAGGCGGCAGCCATTCAATTGTTGAACATAGCCAATAATCCGGATGTTGAATTTGAAGACCTGACCAAAATAATATCCCTGGACGTCGGGCTCAGCTATAAATTGCTGCACTATATCAATTCCGCGTTTTTCGCCCTACCCAATAAAATCTCATCCATTAGCCACGCCATTTCCTATCTGGGGCTAAAGGAAATAAAACGCTGGGTAAATATATTGACGCTGGCCTCCTTGTCCAACAAGCCGGAAGCGGTTATGCAAAACGCATTAATCCGCGGAAAAATGTGTGAGGAACTGGCTGGCCTGAGCAGCAACAAATCAGACAATTTTTTCCTGATCGGCATCTTATCCAACCTGGATAGCTTGCTGGATATGCCCTTGGATGAAGCACTCAGCCAGTTGCCTTTAACCGATGACATTGTTGCCGCAATATTGCACAAAGAAGGATTAGGGGGCGAAGCGCTTAAGTGCGTTATCAGCTATGAGCATTGGGACATTTCATCCATATCATTCAGGGATATTGATCAATCCATCATTGGCGATACTTATATTCACAGTATAAACTGGGCGAAAGACGTTATGGGAAATATAAAATAGCTATGCCGTTAAACACAATCACCAACCAAACTATCGCGCTTGCCGGCATTGCCCAGGCAGCGGCACTGGTTCAACAACTGGCAACAACCGGCAGCGCCGACCCAAAGGCTCTTGAAGCCAGCATTGCCAGTCTTTTTGTTAGCGACGAGCATGGCGTTGAAAATGTCTACGGCGGCTTATCAGGTCTAAAAATGGGGCTTGAGCACCTTAACGATCAAATGACCGGCCTCAAAATAGCCAATCCGGAACAGGCGCGCTATGCCGCATCGCTGGTCTTCCTGGAGAATCAGCTTTCCAAGCAGCCGGATATGCTTAAAAGCATTTTCGTCGGAATTGAGCGCGCCCAGAAACAATCGGAGCACTTCGACCTGCTGCATGAGAATGTACTGGCAAACCTTGGCGACATCTATCACACCACTATCAGCACCTTGCAACCGAGAATCATGGTCAATGGTGAGCAGGAATATTTATCCAGGCCCGACATCGTCAATAAAATACGCGCCTGTCTGCTAGCCGGGATGCGTTCGGCCATTCTGTGGAAACGATGCGGCGGCACCCGTTGGAAGTTCCTGTTTTACCGAAAAAAAATCCAGGCTGAGTTACAAGTCCTGCTGAAACGCGTTTAGCGGCCTGAATGACTACCCTCATTGAAGCCGATCATCTAACCCGCTATTACGGCAGCCATTGTGCCGTTAACGATGTCAGTTTTACCTTGGCCAAAGGCGAAGTGCTTGGTTTCCTGGGGTCCAACGGCGCGGGCAAAACCACCACCATGCAAATGCTGTGCGGCAATCTGGCACCCAGCGCCGGACAAATCATCATTAACGGTTACGATCTGCTCGACCAACCCAAAACCGCCAAACTGAGCCTGGGCTATTTGCCTGATACACCGCCGCTTTACAAAGAATTAACCGTGCAGGAATTCCTGCTTTATTGCGCAGGGCTGCACGGCATTGCCAAAAGTTCCGTTAATGCCGCTATTGAACGGGCTCAAGAGCGTTGCGGCTTAACTGATGTCGCCGAGCGCTTGATCGCCAATCTGTCCAAAGGCTTTCAGCAGCGCGTCGGCATTGCCCAGGCCATCTTGCACAATCCTGAGGTTATCGTGCTTGACGAGCCGACGGTCGGTCTTGATCCCATTCAAATCCGGGAAATCCGCGACTTAATTCGGGAGTTGGGACAGGATCACGGCGTCATCCTGTCCACCCATATCCTGACCGAAGTTCAGGAGTCTTGCACCCACGTGCAAATCATTGACCAAGGCCGGCTGATCCTGAACGAAACCATAGCCGGGCTTAACCGGCAAATGGATACCGGCACGCTGCAAGTCGTCACCCGCTTGGCACCCGATATTGACGGTCTATTGACCATCCCCGGTGTCAGCTCTATCGAAAGCATTACTGCAAACCGGGTCATCATCCATCACAGCGTAACCGCCAACCCGGCCGAACAAATTGCCGCACAGATTATCGCCGCAGGGTCGGGACTACAGGAACTGACGCCGGTAAAAAGATCGATGGAAGACATTTTTATCAGCTTAACCAAAGAGCATCGCGAACTATGAGCCTGATTTGTAACTTAAACGGACTAATATTCACCACGAAGACACGAAGGACACGAAGTTTTCATTTCTTCGTGTTCTCGGCAACCGCTCCCTGCGCTGCTCTACCTCCTGCATCCATGCAGTCGTTCGTGTCTTCGTGGTAAAAAGCTTTTTGTAGATTACTAATTTATCATTACCATGATTTTAACCATTGCTTCCCGCGAATTCAGAACCCTGTTTTTATCGCCGATGGCCTGGACGATATTGGCTATCCTGCAATTCATCCTGGCGTTCTTATTTTTAACCCAGGTTGAGGCGTTCACGGAACTCCAACCCAAACTGGCTACCATCGAAGGCGCACCCGGCTTAACCGATATTATCGTGCCGCCGTTATTCGGCAATGCCGGCATTATCCTGTTGCTGGTCACGCCGTTATTAACCATGCGCCTGATCTGCGAAGAGCGCCGCAACAAAACCTTGGCTTTGCTACTGTCCGCGCCGGTTTCCAATATCGACATTATTCTCGGCAAGTATTTGGGCATACTCGGATTGATGCTGCTGATCATTGGATTGATCACCCTGATGCCGTTGTCCTTGCTATCCGGCGCAGAGTTGGATTTAGGCAAATTATTCGCCAATATCCTGGGCTTATTGCTGCTGGTGACTGCCTTTGCCGCCATCGGCCTGTTCATGTCCTGTATCGCAGGCCATCCGACCGTTGCCGCGATGGGCACTTTCGGCGCTTTACTGCTGCTATGGATTCTGGACTGGTCGGTCGGCATGAACGACCACCGTAGCGAACTGTTTGAATACCTGTCGATCCTCAGGCATTTTCAGAATATCCAAAGCGGCCTGATCAGTACGGTCGATATCAGTTATTTTGTATTGTTTACTGCCACCTTCATCGCACTCAGCATTCGCAGACTGGATAACGACCGCTTGCAAAAATGAAAATATCGCCGCATAAACATCAGCAAATCCGCTTAAAAAACTGGGGCATCACGCTGGCATTATTGTGCCTGATTAGCGCTCTGGCCTGGCTAAGCTCACGCTATAGCGTAGAAACCGACATAACCCGGAACAACAGCAATAGCCTGTCCCAGGCCTCGCAAAAACTGTTGGAATCTCTGCCCGGCAAGATAGAGCTTACCGCTTACATAAAAAAAGAACCGGCGCTAAGAAGCCAGATTGCACAATTGGTCGACCGTTATAAGCTCCACAAAGCCGACCTGACCCTGACCTTTATCGACCCCGATTCGCAGCCGGAAAAAGTTCGCGAACTGAATATTGACGCGACAGGCGCCTTTATTGTCGAATATCAAGGCCGCACCGAAAAACTGAACTTTATCGACGAATCATCGCTGACCAATGCGCTGTTACAACTGGCAAACGCCGAAGAACGCTGGGTTACTTTCCTGACCGGCCATGGCGAGCGAGCTCCGGACGGTATTGCCAATTTTGATTTCGGTCAATTCGGCAAGGAATTGGATCGACGAAAAATCAAGGCCCAAGCCCTCAATCTGGCGACCATGCCGGATATTCCAGGCAACTCCGCATTACTGGTACTGAGCGCCCCCGCTGTGCCGTTGCTTGCCGGTGAAATTGAGCTGATCAAACGCTATATCCAACAAGGCGGCAACCTGCTGCTGTTAACCGATCCGGGCAACCGCCATTTGGACGCCTTGCTCCAAACCCTAGGCTTGCGTCAGCTGCCGGGAACCCTGGTAGACAGCAGTTCCAAGCTATACGGCATCAACGACCCCAGCTTCGTGCTCACCAGCAACAATCCGCCCCATCCGATCACCCAAGGCTTCCAGACCATCAGCCTTTATCCGGTTACCGCCGCGTTGGAAATCGGTGAAGAAACGGATTTCAAAGCCGTGGAATTACTTAAAAGCGCAACACAGTCATGGACGGAAACCGGCCCTATCGCCGGCAAAATTCTTTTTGACGCCGACGGCAACGAAAAACAAGGCCCGCTCACCTTTGCCTATGCCCTAACCCGAGACCTGGATAAGCAGAAACAGCAACGCATTGTTGTTGTCGGTGACGGCGACTTTTTATCCAACGCCTATCTCGGCAATGTCGGCAATCTGGATATCGGCTTAAGGATGACCAACTGGCTGATTCACGACGACCGGTTCATCAACGTCCCTGCCAAAATCGCTACCGATAAAAGCCTGCAATTGACCCAGACCAGCGTCGCCGTGATCGGCTTCGGTTTTTTAGTGATCATACCGTTACTGTTAATGGGTACCGGCTTTTATATCTGGCGCAAGCGCAAACAGCGTTAAAGCGAATATGATTTTGCTGTTGGTGCAAAAATTGGGAAAGATTTGGCCGTATCATCGATGTCGCCGGCTCAAAATACCAGCCAACTAATGTCATGAAAATCTATCAACTCTACCGGCAGCAACAGCTCAATCTCACTATCGAGGAAGCCTGGAAATTCTTTTCATCGCCTTATAACCTGAATGACATTACTCCGGTATTTTTCCATGTAAAAATTCTGTCTAAAGTTCCGAAAAAGATTTATGCCGGTTTAATGGTTAATTATCAAATGAAAGCCGTGTTTGGCATTCCGATGGCTTGGTTATCAGAAGTTAGCCACTGTGATGAACCCAAGCGTTTTGTTTATGAACAGCGTATTGGGCCATTCAAGTTCTGGAGCCATGAAGTGTGCTTAACTGAAATAGACAACGGAATCGTGCTGGAGGACATCATGTTCTACGCCATGCCCTTGGGCTGGCTGGGACAGTTCATTAACTCAGTCCTTATCGCAAGTAAACTTGAACGCATATTTGATACCCGCCGCGACTACCTGCAAAACAAATGGGGTAATAATGCTCAATTGGGGTAGATGCAGACTAATAAAGATAATCGCTGCCGGCACTCATGCCCCCCATTCTCCGGCCTTAAACTTAGACAGCTAAAACAGTTTGCTCATCCGGTAATTTAAGCATTTTTTTAGTATTTTTTGAGCTGGGACTTATTGGAAAGCATGGCTCTTTTCTAGATAATTCAAAGGCAACCCATTAGAAAGTTGAACTCAAGGCTTCGAAGACCACGTATTAATAAATAACTCCTGATAGCGATTTCGGTGATCGAATTATTCGTAACCGCTATCCTCTCTGATAGGGATTATTGATATGCCTAATACCAAGTCAATTTCGACCTCTCTAAAAGCAATTCTCCGCTGGGTCGGTATAACTCTCCTGGCTTTGACTCTTGCTGGTTTTGCCGCCCTGTTTCTTATGCCCGGCGATTGGCTGCGCAATATCATTAACAAGACTGGAAGTGCCGCGCTGGGCCGCGAGTTCGCGATCGAAGGCGCTATCGATATTGATTGGGACTGGACGACGCCACAAGTATCTATCGGTAAGGTACGGATTGCGAATCTTTCCGAGAGCAAGAATCCTAATATGGTCGCAATCGACGAGATCGATTTTCAAATCAAAATTTGGAAACTGCTAAAGGCAGAACTGAATTTACCCAAACTCAATTTCACCAAGCCCAAAATTGTCCTGGAGGAATTTTCCGCCACTAAAAAAAACTGGGATTTTCCAACCGGGGATAAATCGCCCGATGACCGTAGCGATTTCCCCGTCATCGGCTTGCTAACAGTGGATGAAGGCAAGTTAACCTACCGGGATCATCCTAAAAAGCTGGCCGTCAAGCTGGATATCGATACGGCTCAAGGCAGCGAACTGGAGTCTAAAAAGGATATGTACAAACTATCCGGACAAGGCATTCTGCAAGACCAGCCGTTCAGCCTTCAGGCTACGGGAGGATCTATCTCCACATTGCGCGACACAGAGAAACCCTATCCGCTTACCTTTAATCTTAAAATGGGCAGTACCCGCATCGACATGGAAGGCACTATCTCTGACCCGGCGAAAATGTCAGGCATGAATGCGCAGCTTAATTTACAAGGCAACAATCTCGCCGACCTGTTCCATCTAACGCAGATACCGCTGCCGCCAACGCCGCCCTATAAATTAAGCGGCCGTTTGCAAAAGCAGGATGAGACCTGGAAATTTCAAAAGTTCAAAGGACAGGTCGGAGATAGCGATCTGTCCGGCGACTTATCTTACGATACTAAACGTGAACCCGGTTTTGTAAAAGCCAATCTGGTCTCGCAGCTCCTTCAAATGGACGATCTTGCCGGTTTCATCGGCGCTACACCTTCGGAGGGAACCTTGTCCCCGGAACAAAAAGCCCAGGCGGAACTTGAAAAAGCCAGTCCTCATTTATTGCCGGATGTTCCTATCGACTTAACCCGACTGCGCGCCACCGATATGGAAGCACGCTTTAAGGGCAAAAAAATCACCGGGACAAGATTCCCGTTCAACGATCTCGACATAGGCTTTAATCTGCAAAAAGGCGTATTGCGACTGGAACCGTTTAATTTCGGGATTGCCGATGGAACCATCAGCGGCAGTCTTGTACTGGACGGGCAGAAAGATGTTCCGCAAGTTCAATCGGATCTATTGATCAAGCGTTTAAGCCTGAAACAGTTCTTCACCGATCCAAAATTTGAATCTTTGGCAGCAGGGCATTTCGGCGGCCAATTTAAAATAAAAGGCAACGGCCGTTCCCTCGCCGAAGTTTTGGCAACAAGCAATGGCCGTATTAGCTTGTTGATGTCGGGCGGCAAAATCAGTTTACTTGTTGTAGAAGCAGCGGGGCTTGACTTAGGCCAAGCCACTCCCCTACTTTTAGGTAAAGACAAGTCTACCGATATTCGCTGTGCAATCGGTGACTTCAAGGTGGATGACGGACTATTGACCTCGGAGATTTTTGTGTTCGACACAACGGATTCGAATATAGAAGGGGATGCACGCATTAATCTAAAAGACGAAACTATAGATGCCGAAGTAGAGAGCCATCCAAAAGATTTTAGTATCGGCAGCGTCCGTACTCCTATTACAGTTACTGGCCGCTTGAAGCAGCCGGATATCGGGCTCGATCCTAAACAACTGGCAGCACGCACCGCTGGCGCTGTAGTGCTGGGAGCTTTTCTTAGCCCAGTGGCCGCGATTATCCCGTTTATCGAGTTGGGCCTAGGCGAGGACAGCGATTGCAAAGGATTAATTGAACAAGCCCGCAGCCGTTCAGGGACTCATCCAACGGCTATCGAACCGAAAGAACAAAAAGAAGGTCAACAAAAAACCGATCCTTCTGATACGACAGACGCTAAAAAACCATAACCACAATGCCAGAACGAATCTGTTGAAAAAACAGCCTTAGCCGGTCGACTTTGCCTGCGCCGAAGCCAGCGTTTTGCGCAATTCTGTTTCGCATTGCTCAAGTTGCACGACGGCTTCTCTGCGCATCTTCTTACCCTGGTCAGCGATCTGTAGACTTTCCTCGATCGTCGCGATCAACGCATCATTGGCTTTTTTGACCGTTTCGATATCGAACACGCCCCGCTCCAGCTGTCTGCGGGTCTCGGCATTGGCCTGCTTCAGACTTTCAGCGTTCGCGGCCAGCAGCTCATTGGTCAGGTCGGTCGCGGCCTTGACCGTTTCCGCCGCCTGCGACGAGCGGTAGATAGTCACCGCGGTCGCCAGTTGCTGACGCCACAGCGGGACGGTGTTGACGATGGTCGAATTGATCTTGTTGACCAGCCCTTTATCGTTTTCCTGCACTAGCCGAATAGTCGGCAGACTTTGCATCGATACCTGCCGGGTCAGGCGCAGGTCGTGCACGCGCCGCTCCAGATCATCGCGAGCGGCGCGCAGGTCACGCAGGTTTTGCGCGGCGATGACCTCATTGGTCGTGCCGACCTGCCTCTCCTGCTCGGGAATGATGACTTCATCGAGCTGGCGCAGCTTTTCCTCACCGGCGGCGATGTAATCTTCCAGCATATGGAAGTAATCCAGGTTGGCCTGATAAAGACGGTCTAATGATGTAATGTCGGTCAGTAGGCTGGTCTTGTGCCGCTCCAGCTTGTCGGTGATCATATCAATCTGTTTGCGCACTTCTTCATATTGTTGTAAAAACTTGACCACCGGTTTGGCCTTGCCCATCAAGCGGTCGAAAAAGCCCTGCTGTTTGTTCGGATCGAGATTATCGACCTCGAAACCGCGTATCGTCGCCACCATTTCATTCAGGTCATCGCCAGCCGGCCCGATTTCCTTATTTTTAACCCCATCCAGCATGCGGTCCGAAATCGTGGTCAACTGTTCCTGCGCCTTGCTGCCGAAGAAAATGACTGACTGGGTATTGCTGACGTCAATTTCATTTAGCAATTTCTGGACAAGTTGCTTCCTCTCCGCCGACACCTCGGCAAGCGGGGGCATTTCAGCTTTGACGCCGGGAACGATTTCTTTGGTCCCTGAATTATCGGCCGTGCCGGTCATTGTTTGCCTCGTCGAGGATGTTGGCTGTTCACTCATGTTTAAAACCTCTGTTGTGTAAGGGCGTCAAAGAATGCCTTCCCGTTTGAGCTGCGTATTTAAAACTTCAATTTTTACATCCAGGTCAAAAACATCTTCTTCCAGTAGTTTTTGACGCTGCTCCTGAAATACTGTCTCGATCGTATCCAGCACATTGCGGAAATTCTGTTCCAGCTCCCCGGAATGGGTTTGCTGGTGGGATTTGGCGTAGCCTTGCGTCACTTGCAGGACGCCGTCCAGATAGACATTAAGAAACTTGCGTGCACGCCGGTAATCGCGCGGATCGGCGGCAATGTCCGCAAGGATATTGTCGGCCGCTTCGCAAATGCGTTCGAGACGCTTATTTAACTCGGCGTTCCGGATCCGTTCGTTAGCCCGCTCGATATTGCGGATAGTGCGCGCTGAATTCTCAAGGGCTTGCCGGATCTCATCTCCGGAATAGCCATAGGCAGCGGTTATTCTCTTTTCATCGCGGGGATCGAAGCCGTAACTGAAATACATGCCCAGAAAGGCCCCGCCGGCAAACGTCAACGCCACCGGCAGCGAATGTCCCGCACCCAGCCAGGCGATCATTCCGGTTGCCAGCGTGGTGATGATGGCGGCTATCGTTTTTAACGGCTTCGGGCGGCCGGCAATCCGGCTTCGGCCGTAAACGTACTCGGCTTGCAGCCCTTTGCGTAAGCACCAGCCAGCCACCATATACAGTGCAAAACCGGCGGCGTTAACCAGAACATCCAGCACATGGCCTTTTCCCAAGGCGATAAACGTCGCCGGAATCAGCGCAATCGGCAGGAAATACAGCAGCAAGCCTCGCGGGGAATAGGGTTGCAGGGTATCCGAGACGGACTGTTTAAGTTTCTCTAATTGGTCCATTATTCTGCCTGCGAGCGGTTAGCTGAAAAAGTTGCAGCAGAATAAGCGGAACTGGGTGGCTCTGCCTTAACCAATGATTGACAGGTTGCAAGACCAATCGTTGCAACCAATATGATAAAACCGAGCACGTTGCGTAATAGTCCGGGCATTGTTTTTAACTCCCCATCAGCATTAATTGAGTCTTCAGTATCCAACGCTGCATTTCGACCCAGTTAAACAACCTGAGCTTGGCTTGTGCGGATCTGATTTTAAATTCTAAACGTTGCTTCTATCAACTTCACGTCCCTATTATTGGGGCACCTTTTGAAAATTAAAGCCTTGGCTGATTTAGCCATTAGCGGTGGGTCGATTTCAAGTTGAGGACAATGGGCTACCGCCGTATTTCCCGCTCTGAAGCATTGTCAGCTCCCATTGCTGGGCTAATTCATCGTGCCGTAGTATGTAAATATCGTTTCCGTCTCCGCGCACTTTAAAATACCGGTGTTCGGGAGCTAACCATCGATCGATTACCTGTTCAATTTCAACAGCTTTATTACCCATGAAGAAGCGTCTCGGTGTTTCTTCGCCCTGATAACTGGAATAGCATTCCACACGAATTGTTAACGCTTCCGTATTCATATCATTTTTAACCTATCTACCGGGTTGTTTAAGATACGGCTTCACGCAGTGTCACAAATTCTTCAGCGGCAGTTGGGTGCACGCCGATTGTAGAGTCAAAGATCGCCTTGGTCGCACCGGCTCGAATGGCAACCGCCATGCCTTGAATAATTTCCGGGGCATCCGACCCTACCATGTGCATGCCGACAACCCGATCAGTATTGCGAACCACGATCATCTTCACCAAGCTTTTTTCATCGATACCGGAGAGGGTGTTTTTCATCGGTGTGAAACGGGTTTTATAAACGTCGATGTCCGGATATTTTTCGCGCGCCTGTGCTTCGGTCAGGCCTACAGTACCGATATTAGGCTGGCAAAAAACAGCCGTGGGAATCATATCGTAATCTACCGAGCCCGATTGATCACCGTATAACTTATTCACCAAAGCCATGCCCTCGGCCAAGGCTACCGGCGTCAGGTTGACCCGGTTAGTCACATCGCCTAATGCATAAATTGACGGCACATTGGTTTGATAGTCCGCATTGACTTTGATGGCGCCTTCACTGTCCAGCTCAACGCCAAGCGCCTCCAGACCGAATCCGGTTGAATTCGGCGTTCTGCCCGTGGCATACATCACCCTATCGGTATTGACTTTACTGCCGTCGATAAGCCGCGCCGCAAAGCAATCGGCTTTGCTTTCGATGGCTTCAATATCGGTATTAAGCAGGACATTAACGCCTTTTCTGGTCATTTCATGGACCATAAAATCACGTATATCCTCGTCAAAACCGCGAAGCAGTTTGTGCCCGCGATGACAAAGCGTGATATTTACCCCAAAGCCATGAAGAATGCTGGCAAATTCCACCGCAATATAGCCGCCGCCAACGATAACGATACTTTTAGGCAGTTGCGTGAGGAAAAACATTTCATTCGAGGTGAGAACATGTTGTTTACCGGGTATATCCGGGACAGACGGCCAGCCCCCGGTGGCAATAACGATGCGTTCGGCGCTGTATTTCTGCTTATCGACAACAACGGTATGAGCGTCAAGCAAATGCGCCCTGCCCGTGATGATTTCGGCGCCCGACTGTTGCAGCTGGTTGCCGTAGACAGCTTGCAGCCGCCCTATTTCCTGATTTTTATTCTGGATCAAACTGGGCCAACTGAAAGTTGATTTGCCAACCGTCCAACCATAACCTGATGCCGCCTGAAAGTGGTCTTTGAATTGGGAGGCATAGACTAATAGCTTTTTAGGCACACATCCCACATTGACGCAGGTGCCGCCTAAATACCGCTCTTCGGCAATGGCTACCTTGATGCCATAACCCGACGCCATACGCGCCGTGCGTATTCCACCCGAACCTGCACCAATTACAAACAAGTCGTAGTTATATTGAGTCATAAAACTCCTGGTTTGTAACTAAATCCGGCAATGCGTTTTATTTGTTATGTTGTAAGTAATCCAGCATGGTATCAACATCGCTTACAGCAAATGGATCATCGGGGCAATTATCAACCTGGCCCGGCTCGCTGAATATTTTGATAATCTTTTTATCATCGACAAGCATTGAATAACGCCAGGAGCGGGAGCCAAAACCCAGGTTTTCTTTTTTTACCAGCATATTCAATGCGCGGGTAAAATCGCCATTTCCGTCGGGCAGCATTTTTACATGCTTGATGCCCAGATGTTTGGCCCATTGGTACATGACAAAGGCATCATTAACGCTGACGCAATAAACTTCATCAATTCCCAGGTCAATGAGTTGTTGATACTTGGCATCGTATCCAGGCAAATGCTGGCTTGAACAGGTAGGGGTGAAGGCGCCCGGAAGAGAAAAGACCACAACTTTTTTTCCCTTAAAAATATCATCGGTGCTGACATCCTGCCAGCGAAACGGATTGTCGCCGCCGACACTTTCATCGCGGACACGTGTTTTAAAAACCACATCAGGTACTGTTGAAAGCATGTTTAAGCTCCTGGATATTAGTTTGCAGGATCGAAATAGAGAACCCCAACTCCATAAATCAGCCGAGTTTTTAATTTGGCTTATGTAATTCAAATTTTATGACCGGCCATCTATTCTCAAGACAACTTAAGGCAAACGCGCAGATACTCTCACTGTCGTAGATGGGGATTTAGCTGTCGCAGTACGAACTACCTGCTAAACCTCTGTTGGCATTCATAGCACAGGACAAGCCTCGGCTTTTCGGGGTATCTGGGTTCCGGCAATCCCTGCCGGAACGACGGCTTATTGTTAACTTAATGTGCTGCTAAGGCTGGAGATTTAGGCAGCCGCATCATAAAGCCGATCCAAAGTGCGTATATGCGATTGTTGAGCGGGCAGCAACTTTGTTTCTATCAATGAGCGCACATCTGCCGGCAGATCGGGATCTTGCAGCGCTTCTTCATAATCATCTGCGCCGGTTTTTTCGCCTTGCTGCAAAGCCATCAATGCGGCTTTTTGACCCAACAAATTTGCGCCGCCCTGGACTATCTCCGACCAAGTACCCCAGACTCCTGAGTCCTCAGTGGGCGTTCCTCCCAATTGAACGGCCCGTTCCTGTAAGCTGGAAACAGCTTCTTTATGGTCTTCATAGATAGGCTGTAAATAGTCTGCTGAGCCGAGCGAGGCATCTTCCCGAAACTTATCCAATACCTGTTGATAAGTTTCTTTGGCTGCCAATTCATCCTTCAGCAGTTTGTCGATTGTGTCAATGTTATGCATGATAAAACTCCTCTCGAATTATTTCTTAATTACAAGTAATAGCGCCATCAAACTCAATGTTTAACCGACTCTTCCTCAGTCGAAGAGATATCTTCCGCATGAGCCCGCTCGAAGATTTTTTTCGCCTTGTCACGTTCGTCACTGTTATCGGTATGAACGGAAATCAAGGTGTTGCCTCCCCTGATTTTTTCTTCATAACGCTTGGCCTCATATTCAGGAATTCCAAGCCCGATCAAGCCTCCGGATAAACTTCCGGTGGCGGCGCCTACTGCCGCACCGCTCAATGCTCCCATAATTGGGCCTGCCGCGATCAGCGGACCCACTCCTGGAATAGCCAGAGAACCTATTCCGGCCAGCCATCCGAGCACAGCGCCAGTGCCTAAACCTACTGTTCCACCGATAGCGGCGCCTTCCGGCATCTTGGTGTGCTTTTCATGGGCAAAATCCCTGGTAGTGGATTTGTCCGGAAACAACACCGATACGTCATTATTTGAAAAACCGGCTGCCTTCAGCTCAGAAACAATGGTTTCTGCCTGATCGACGCTTTGAGCGATACCAAAAACTGCTTTAGTCATGACATTCTCCCAGGCCTTATGGCGCTTTAACTTCAAGTTGATTATCTACCCGCATTACGCCAGGCGTCTGTGTGGCGATTTGTTGCAATCTCATGCTTTCAGCTTGGCTATCAACAGGTCCGCGCAAGGTTACTACCCCGTTACGGGTGATGATTTTTGCATTGTGCGCATTGACCGACAGCGAATCATCATCGGTCACGACTTTACGTATGTCAGCCGTGACTTTGATGTCACTTTCTGTTTCTTTTTGATCTTCCGGAGTTAAGGTAGTGTCGTCCTTATCCCGAACATTACGTTTGGTATTTTCCGACGTGCCGGCAGCCAAATAGATGGCATCATTTTGTACGGCTTGGACACTGCCGGCCATCAATACTCCGCCCGTTAAAGTGAACATAACTAATAATATTCGTGTACACATAGCGATCTCCTTAAAAGTTAAGTGTTCTTTTCAATGTAATTAAGTGGCGCTTAGCCTGCTTTATCCTTGAATCAATGAATGCTGATTCACTTTATCTGACGATGGTATCGGTAATGAGCGTGCAATTAATCCGCTGTTGCCCTATAAAATCTGTTATCGCAGGCGACGACTAGGCTGACGGTCTAGCGGTTTTAACAAACGGCTTCAAGGAAAAACCAGCCCATTGACTTTGGCTTACATTCAAACATGCAGTTTAAAGCCATGCCGATGCAAGTTAATAAGTACTATATTGGGAAAGCTTGTTAGAGTCGGTGCGGTGTCGCACACATGATGAACTGTTTCATCTGCCTCCAGGCTTAAAGCCCGGCTGAAGTGCTCAAATGATACAGAGGCCTTCCAAAAGATAGCCAACAACAGGATATGATTCAGAAGAGATACGGCGAATCAGGCGCTTAGCGTTAACGGCTGCTTAATAATTGCCGAGCCCGATTATCCGCGCCTGACGGGAGTTTAGCCGGGTTGACGTTAATCCAGGCTTCTATGTCTTTCCATGTGGTAGGAGCTTGCAAATCGCGCAGCAGCATGTGGTAACCGTGTTGGTAAATCGCTACGGTTGTCGCTGTCGAATTGGTCTCAAGAAACCGCTGCAAGAACGCGTAAGTCGGCTCCTTGGGAATAATTTCATCCTTTTCGCCGTACAGCATCAGGGTATTCCCGCGTAGTAATGACGCGCTGCTAAATGCCGCATCCATCAAGTCGGTTAACCCGTACACCGTTTCCACACGGGTTGACTTGATAACCAACGGATCGCGGCCCAGTGCGCGGAGCATGTCGGTATTATCCGATGCCACCACGTGTACGCCCTCCCCTGTCAAAGTCAGCCAGGGCAAGCTGTGCGCCAACGTCCAAAGCAAGCTGGTTTGATACCAGGGCATGGTTGACCGGGCCCATAACGCAGGAGCGGCGAGGATAATGCCGGCAACTTCCGGCATATCGCTACGGCTCATGGCGGTGATGACTACCGCACCGCCCATGCTTTCTCCGAGCAAATAAACCGGGCGTTTCGGGTAGCGCTGTTTGACCAGCCGCACCAAAGCCTGTAAATCTTTGCTATAGGTCTCTGCTCCGGCCCATAACCCGCGCTTTGGCGCCAAGCCGAAACCGCGTTGATCATAAGCGAAACAGGCAATGCCCTGTTTGCTGAAATAGGCTCCCGGCATATCGAAAAAACGGCTGTAGTCGTTAAACCCATGCAGCGCGATAATGACCGCACGCGGTTCGGTTTTCGGCAACCAATGACGCAATGGCAGACTTGCCCCGTCTTCAGTGAGGAAAATGTTCTCGCCAAGTTGAGCCGCACTGTTTTTTACGCCAAGCGGATAAGTCATCGGCATACAACCGCTTAGGGTAATGGGCAGCAAAAGAGCAGCAATCAGAGTGGATCGGAGTTTCATACGGTTAAGTCGAATCTGTGCGAAGAGTTGTCATTATATACTCGGCTTTCAGCAAATTCCGGCGGAATTGTCTGAGGCTATTCAAGCTTGGGTAAAGGCTTTATCATATACATAATAACAGCGCAAAATCTTAAAGCTGCCCCCCACCATTCATAATCCCAGTACCTTGGCAAGACGACCCCATTATTCCAGCCGCAAAAAGCTTTCCTCATTATCCATCAAGGCAATACTGCGGAAAACCATGCTTTATTTGCTGGTTACCTTTCTGGCTTCATCAATCGGCCTGTGCGTATTGTTACGTTGGTTGCCTGCGCCTACGTCGGCGTTTATGGTGTATCGGCATTTTGAAGACTTAAAGGACGACGGCGCGTTCAGGACGATTAAATATAGCTGGACCGGCGCAAAAAAAATATCGCCTTACGCCGCTTCGGCCGTTATCGCAGCTGAAGACCAGCGATTTTTCCAACACTCAGGGTTTGATTTACATTCCATTCAATCGTCTATCGACACCTATATGGATGGCGGACGGCTTAGGGGCGCGAGTACCATTTCCCAGCAAGTCGCTAAAAATTTATTTTTAACGCCGTCAAAAAGCTTTATCCGCAAGGGACTGGAGGTCTGGTTCACGGTATTGATCGAGATGTTATGGAGTAAAGAGCGGATACTGGTGGTTTACTTGAATATTGCTGAATTCGGCGACCATCTGTTTGGCATAGAAGCCGCCAGCCAACACTATTTTGGCATCCATGCCAATCAAATCAGCCGATCTCAAGCGGCATTATTGGCCGCAACCTTGCCTAACCCAATCCTGCTGCGAGCGGCTCAGCCGTCGAGCTATTTACTTAAGCGGCAACACTGGATACTCCGGCAAATGCAAAATCAGTGAGGCTTTTTAATGCCTGTGTCTGGTATAATTTAAGATTAATATAAGAATTGTTCGATACAAGCTTCCAACCCCACCAAAACTAAGTAGATAGAGATAATCCATGAGCATGCAAAAATCCTTCATCAACACTCGTTTATTAGTGAGTAGCCTGGTTCTATCAAGCGTGATTGCGGGTTGTGCCACCACCCCAAAATCTGACGACAAGGATGACTGGGAAGGTTGGAATCGCGGCACTCAAGAATTTAATGACGATGTGGACAAGGCTGTTTTAAAGCCCATAGCAAAAGGCTACTTGGCAATAACCCCGCAATTCGTTAATGACGGCATAACCAATTTCTTCAGCAACATGAATGACATCGGGGTAACCGTCAATGATTTGTTGCAACTTAAAATGACCCAAGGCGGTATGGATGCCAGCCGCTTTCTGATTAACACCACGGTTGGCGTTGCCGGCTTTATCGATGTGGCAAAAATGATTGATCTGCCCAAGCATAATGAAGACTTCGGCCAGACCCTAGGCTTCTGGGGCGTGCCATCGGGCAATTATCTGGTATTGCCGTTTTTTGGAGCCAGCTCACCCAGAGAAGCCGTGGGAGCCATTGGCGATGCTTTATTAAACCCGCTCACCTATACTTTTGCAGTTGCCGGTGGCGGAGCTGCTATCAGTGCGGTCAATGCGGGAGCCAAAGCGGTTGATGTCACCGATACCCGCGCCGACTTGATACCAACCGAAAAGATCGTTGATGAAGCCTCCGTCGACCGCTATTCCTTTATAAAAAATGCGTATCAACAACGCCGCGAGTATCTGGTTCATGACGGCAATGTCCCTGAAGAAGATGAACTTCAATTGGAAGATGAGGCTACGACAGAGGGCACGGATGCTGTGAAAGCAAACACCGCTGCACCGACAAATGTCAGCACTCGTCCCGGCGCAGCCCCTGTTACTGATAATTCCAAACACTTCCTGAACTTATCAGCGCCCGACAAGAAATAAACCTGACAACGGGCGGCCGACTCATCCGGCCGCCCTACATTCTAAAATGAAATTTTCGATATTCATCCTATTGCTGGGCATTTTTTCCGAATGCTTTTCATCCCCTGTCGACAACAACTGGGCGATAATCAAACAATCCGCACAAATCGGCGACAGCGCCCAAAGCATTGGTTCTTATACCGCCGGTTGTTTAAGCGGTGCAGCACAGCTACCTCAAAACGGCACAGGCTACCAATTGATGCGCCCTAGCCGTGGACGGTCTTATGGTCATCCGGACTTGATTCGCTTTATCGAGAGCATAGGCCATACCGCCCATTCACGGCACTGGGGCGTTTTGCTGATTGGCGATTTGGGTCAAGCGCGTGGCGGGCCGACCCCAAGCGGCCACCGCAGTCATCAAACCGGGCTCGACGTCGATATCTGGTACCTGCTTTCACAGCAGGCCGCAACCCGGAGCCTGGCGTTTAATGAACGCGAGCACTGGAGTTCGCCCTCGGTTCTGGTCGCCAAGTCGGATGCCATTGATGATCGCCAGTGGTCGGCGGCTCATGAAAAAATCCTTGAGACCGTGGCACGCAGACCCGAAGTAGACCGAATCTTCGTCAATCCCAGCGTCAAGCGCCTATTGTGCACACGTAAATCCGCCCACGACTGGCTGAGAAAAGTGCGGCCGTGGTGGGGGCATGATGATCACTTTCATGTACGGCTCAAATGCCCGCTGAACAACAAAGACTGTACTGGACAGGAGCCGCTTCCTGAAAGCGATGGTTGCGACGCCTCGCTGGCATGGTGGTTTTCAGAAGAAGCTAAAAAGCCGGTTCCCGCAGCAAAAAAACCGGGGCCGCTCGCACTGCCTGCGTTATGCGATGCGGTTTTAAACAAATAGCGTTTGGCTAATCAATCTAAATCAAGCCTTTCTCATCCCGGGTCGGAACGATAAAACCAAGCCCGTCATCCGTTGCAATAAATTCGGACAACTCCAAGCGCAATTTATCCAATGCCTCATCAAGCGTTTCCTGCTTTACCTGATGAAACGAAGGCAACATGGTCGATGCATTATGGTATTTTAAAATATCCAGCAATATCCTGGCTTGTTCAATGGTGTATCTGTGATTCACAACTTCTCCATAGTACTTACTAATCTGTTTCATTTTTCACACAAGCTTAGGCAGTTCTAACAGCTTCGCCAATTATTTTGCCTTCGGTTTTTTATAGATGAGAGCATTATAACGTGAGATACCCCGACTAAAAACCCACTTTACTAGCCGCTTCAATAGGTTTTCATCAATCCATCCAGCGTCAATCCGCAACTGGGCGCAAACGTCTGCATAAAAAAGGCAACTTCCGGTTGTTCCGATGCGCCGATAATTAGAGCCAATTGCTCGGCAGCGGTTTCAAACTCTGAATTACCGGCTTTTAGTTCAGCCTGGCATTTGAGATAGGCCGATATTTTATCTGCGGCCTTAATAATCTGCACATGCTCCGGCGGCATTTTATCGTGATGAATCAGCGCCTGAAAATCAGCCTGCAACTCTGCCGGCAATAGAGCCAGCAATTCTTTCTCCGCCTGCCTTTCGATCTGCTTGTAGGCCGCACTGATTTCTTCGGAGTGGTATTTGATGGGCGTCGGCAAATCGCCGGTAATGACTTCGGTAACATCATGATACAAGGCCGCCGCCGCAACGGCGTTGGCATCGACATTTCCCTGGTAATAACGGTTTTTAATCAAAGCCAGCGTGTGCGCAATAACCGACACCTCCCAACTGTGCTCCATGACATTTTCAGCATGCGCATTGCGCTTTAGCCCCCAGCGCTTAATCCATCTTAATCGTGATAAATAGGCGTAAAAGCTGCTTGATATGGGTGTTTCTTTCATAGGCTTGATATTTAATGCTTGATGGCAAAGTTAATAGTTTGATAAATCTGCATTTTGCGGCTGCAATCTGGTATCTTGTGTGTCTATTTTACGCGTTACACATAACACTACTAAATTTAAATATATCATGCTTATCCAGTGGTACCCCGGCCATATGCACAAGGCCAGCAAAGAGGTCAAAGAAATCCTGCCCCAGGTTGACCTGATCATCGAAATCCTGGACGCGCGCATCCCGTTCAGCAGCCAAAACCCGATGCTTGCTGACTTGCGCGGCGACAAGCCCTGCATCAAAGTACTCAGCAAGAGCGACCTTGCCGATCCTGATGTTACGCAGCAATGGCAAACCTATCTGGAGCGGGAGCAAGGCGTAAAAACCCTGGCGCTGACCACCGAACATCCAGAAAAAATGCGCCAGCTGCCCGACCTGTGCCATAAAATGCTGCCCAATAAAGCCAGCAGCGACAAACCTATCCACACGCTGATCATGGGCATACCCAATGTCGGAAAATCCACATTGATCAACATCTTGGCCGGAAGAATCATCGCTAAAACCGGAAACGAGCCGGCCGTCACCAAGACCCAGCAACGCATCGACATCGGCCAAGGCATTATTCTTTTAGACACGCCCGGCATGCTGTGGCCCAACGTCGAAAACAAGAACAGCGGCTACCGGCTGGCGACCACCGGCGCGATCAAGGATACCGCCATCAGCCATGAGGATGTCGCTTTTTTCGCCGCCGAATTCCTGCTACAGCATTACCCGGATTTACTGCAAGCCCGCTATCAACTGGAGCCGCTCCCGGAAAAAGAGCAACAGCTGATGGAAGCTATCGGCAAAAAACGCGGCTGCCTGCGCTCAGGCGGACATATCGAGATGGATAAAGTATCCAAAATTCTGCTGGCTGAATTGCGTGCCGGAACCATCGGCAGAATCAGCCTGGAAACACCCGCCATGATGGAAAAGGAACTGACCGAACTGGTGATTATTCGCGAACAAAGAGAAGCCAAGAAAAAAGCGCGGAAGCAAAAATGGAAAGGATCAAGTTAGTCCGTAGTTGGAGATAACTTGAAACGCTAACCCTGCTTAAACAGCGCTTTACGAGTGCATGGACAGGAAATGATCCAGTCGTTTCTCTGCCTTGCCTACACCTACACGGACAGATATTTGCTCCTTGGCAACTGCTCCTGCATTGCCTACAGGGATGTAGGTACTTAGCGTGAGCAGGAGCGGAAGCTGCGCCTAGAGCGCCTACTGTTGGCGCTCTCGATTGCTGTTCCCGACGCATTCTACCTCCCCCATCCTTGGGGTCGTACCTCCTGCATGACCCACAGGGATGCGGAAAATGCAGATAGTGCAGGAGCAATTGCCGAGGAGCGGAAGCTGCGCCTGGAGCAGCATCAGCAGGCATTTTTAGGCGGCACAAAATAAATCAATAGCTGAAGTTACGCAGTTAATCGAATTTATACTGATTTAACGCTCCAATCTCAGATTAAAACTCTTCCCACTCGCTATTATCGCGTTTCGGCTTGTTATAAGCTGCGGGCGCCGGGACTGATGCTGTCGGCGCTTTTTTACTACGCTCGATTACTTTAACGGGTGCCGAAGCCCCTATCTTAGAATTTACTGCAAAGAAACTGAGCAACTTCGTCATGTCCGTAGATTGCTCACTCATGGCAATACTGCCCGCTGCCGCTTGTTCGGCTAAAGCTGCATTTTGCTGAGTAATATCATCCATTTGAGAAACCGCCTGATTGACCTGATCAATACCCGCCGTCTGCTCTGCGCTGGCATTTGCAATTTGAGAAACTATTTCCCCTACTTGTGCAACACTGTTGACGATTTCAGTGAGTGCCGCGCCTGTCTCATTGACAAATGCCGTGCCTGCACGGACTTTTTGCACACTGTTTTGGATTAAATCACTGCTTTGTTTGGCCGCAACGGCACTTCGTTGAGCCAGATTACGAACTTCGGTTGCGACAACCGAAAACCCACGGCCCTGCTCTCCCGCCCTGGCGGCTTCCACAGACGCATTCAGCGCCAGCAGGTTAGTTTGGAAGGCGATTTCATCGATCACGCTAATGATCTCGGCAATCTCATTGCTGCTGTCGTTAATATCCTGCATCGCAACTATTGCTGACTTAACTACCTCGCCGCCTTTTTGCGCTAACTGGCTTGCGGCATTGACAACCCGATTTGCCTGCTGCGTGTTATCTGCATTATGTCTTACGGTACTGGCAAGCTGTTCCATGCTGGCGGCGGTTTCCTCCAGATTGGCCGCTTGCTGTTCGGCTCTATGCGACAGATTGTTATTACCGCTGGCCATTTCCTGCGACGAACTATCTATAAAATCAGCCACATCCCTGATTTGAATAATAAACTCACTGAGCTTCGCTAAGGTGCTATTAATATTATTCTTGCATTCAGCGTAAACGCCTTCATATTCAGTGGTAATGGAACTGGTTAAATCGCCTTGAGACATATTTTCCATCACTCTATTGATATCATTAAAGGCGCTTTCTATAACATCCGTTAATTCATTGATGCCGGACGACAACATTTTGGCAAACCCATGTTTATCGTCCATATTAATGCGCGTACTCAGGTCGCCCGCCTTAACACCCTGCACTAATTGCGCAATCTCTTGTTCGATTCTTATATCCTGTGTCCTGTTTTGCCATTCGGCAACAAAACCGATGCGTTCACCCTCGTCGTTAATCACGGGGCTGGCAATAACATTAATATGTTGCCCTCCAACAATCAACTCTGCGCTATATGCTTCCTTTAAGCTTTCCAACAGGCGTCGTTGATGAGCGGGATCCTTGTGAAAGCTGTCGATGCTTGCGCCCATCAGTTTACCGGCATCAAAGCCCGGCAACTGTTTACGAATATCGCTTTCCGCTTTCTTGAACATTTCCAGGACACTGTCGTTCAGATAAATAATTTCAAGATTATTATTGGCTACCATTACACCGGACCTGACATTATCCAGCGCCTGGTTAATACGTTTAGCTTCCGAGGCATCGTCCCTGGATTGCGCCAGATCCAGGCTCAAATTTATTTCCATTGAATACAAGGCGCGCTGAAAATCACCGATCAGGTCATTCCGGCTTAAATCCTGCACATTGCCAAACCTTTTCTCGGCCAGACGATAAAAAACACCGATGGTTTTATTTAACATCCTGGTGAAGTTCTGAACCACATTGAACACTATCGCCGACGCAACCGTTACTGATACGGCAACACCCGCTAATAGCGGATAATCCTGCGATAAGAACAACTGATACATTAAATAAAGGACGGGACCCAAAAGCAGCGCCAGTGCAAATGCCATTTTTTTCCAGACGTCCATTTCTTTAATGGAACTGACCATTGCGGCTAAACCGGTAGGCCTTATTGTCGCTTTCTTTGCATTCAGCAGCTTATATAGCTGCTCTGCCTTTTCAATCTTTTCCCGGCTTGGCGCGCGCCGAACGGAAAGGTATTCATGAACCTTGCCATTTTTAAACACCGGCATTGCATTCGCGTCCACCCAATAATGGTCGCCGGATTTGGTCCTGTTTTTTACTATGCCATTCCAAGGCCTAAGCGCTTTTAAGTTCATCCATAAATCTTCAAAAGCGGCTGACGGCATGTCAGGATGCCGGACAATATTATGATTTGCGCCTATCAGTTCATCGCGGGTAAAACCGCTGATAGCGACAAACTCATCATTGACGTAAGTAATGGCGCCTTTTAAATCGGTTCGTGAAACCAGCAATCCTCCTTTTTTCATCTGGATTTCTTGGTTAGTTACCGGCATATTTACTTTCATTTAAACCCCATCTTTCGAACCGAAATATTCGTTTTATTATTATTAAGTTTTGGTAGTTCCCAAGCTCAAGCCTAGGGATTCTATTTTGGAAATCTGTCCCGAGCATTGTCGACAGAATCCAGATAACTGTTTCGCAAAGCTACGACCGCACGGACAAATATTTGCTCCTGCGTCGCCTTTGAGATTCCCAATCTGGGGATTGAGAATCCGCACAAGTATACGCTTCCTGTCCCGCTGGAGAGAACTCCGCACTAATTTAGTCCACAATAGGTTTTTAGAACCCTCCGTACATTACCAGTACGGAACCCACTTGCAGCTCTGACAACCAATTAATAAAACGCTCTCGCGGCGCCTGATAAATCGCGTCTCTAATGGCCTTTTTACTTCCGACTTGGGAGCATCGAAACATAGACAAATGCGCATGGTGATTCCTGATGAGTATGGCTATCGGCTAGACGATGCCAGTGAACTTTTATAGCAGGGACAGGAAATAGAGCAAGGGAGAATCGCCAACTACGTGCATGCAGTCAGGCCGTCGGTTTTATCGGTTAAAACTATAATTTAATTCCAAGAGACAACGTGGCATGACGGCCATTTATCAACATAAGTTTAAAATTTTAAACCGCGTGGGTAAGGGCTTGGCCTGCAAGATTGTAGTGAATTATGGGCGGACAAGCAAAGCTTTCCCGCCTGCTACGATAGGTACGGCACGATTAAGAGCTGCACGACAACATCGAACAACCCGGCCGCTGCCTTGCCCAATCGGGGCGTTTTGAGGCGAATCCTTCTTTGCTTGGCTGTTCGTCGTAGGGATGGCGCAACAGTTCCAGCAGCTCGCTAACCATAGAAAAATCGCCCTGCTCTGCCTTATCGATCGCCAGTTGCGCCAGGTAATTTCTCAGCACGTATTTTGGGTTGGCGGCATTCATGATTTTGATTCGTTCGGCATCGGCTATACCGGAACTTTGCACCCGCTTTATGTAAGATTTAAGCCAGTTGCCAAGACGCGTCTTGTATTCATCGGTTAATTGCTCCGGCACATAATAGGCATCCATTAGCGGTGCCATGAGGGCGTCATTGCTGAGTTCAGCATCCATGACCAACTGCGCAAGCTTGCGATAAAAAATGGTCATGTCCGTTTCAACCAATTGCAGCAGAATCAGCAACTCGGTATTTAGTGCGTCATCGGTTGCCGGATCATAGACATTAAGCCCCAGCTTGGCGGCGACCATGGCTTGCCAACCCGGCTCAAAGGTTTCCACGTAGCTGTTGATTGCCTGTTGCAGGGGTTCGACCTGCTCTATCAGCGGATAAATCGCATTAGCCAGCTGCCCCAGGTTCCAGAACGCGATTTGCGGCTGATTGCCGAAACGGTATCTGCGCTCCGCCGAGTCGGTGGTGTTCGGCGTCCAGCCAGGGTCGTAATTTTCCAGCCAGCCGTAAGGGCCGTAGTCTATGGTGAGTCCGAGTATCGACATGTTGTCGGTATTCATCACGCCATGAACAAAGCCGACCCGCTGCCAGTGCACGATCATATCCGCCGTTCTGCGGCAGACTTCTTCAAACCATCTAAGATAAACGTCCAGGGACGGCTCGCCTAAATGCGGAAAGTCGGTGCGAATCGTAAAATCGACCAGCTTTTTCAACAAGTCAATCTCGCCTCGGGCGGCAAAAATCTGGAAATTACCAAAGCGGGTAAACGATGGCGCAACCCGGCAAACGACAGCGCCCGGTTCAGGCCGGGGATTGCCGTTGTAAAACATGTCCCTGATAACTTCTTCACCGGTCAATATCAGGCTCAATGCCCGCGTAGTCGGCACGCCCAGATGATACATGGCTTCGCTGCATAAAAACTCGCGCACCGAGGAACGCAGCACCGCCAAACCGTCAGCAGTCCTTGAGTAAGGCGTTTCGCCTGCGCCTTTCAGCTGCAACGTCCAATGTTCGCCTCGTCGATTGACCGTTTCACCCAGATTGATCGCGCGACCGTCACCGAGCTGCCCCGCCCAGACGCCGAACTGGTGACCGCCGTAACAGGTTGCATAAGGGTCCATGCCGGGTAACAGGCGGTTACCGACAAACACTTGGGTAAAATCATCGGATTCGCAGTCTTCCGGACTCAAATCCAGCAGTTCTGCAACTTCTCTGGAATAAGCGACCAGTTGCGGATTGGCAACTTGAGCCGGCATCACCCGCGAATAACAGGCACCGAATACCTGCCGGCGAGTATTGGCTGTCTGCGGATCGGCGGGCAATTCACGGATAAAGCGGTTATCGAAGATCAGGCTATCGAGCCCGCAAGTTTTTGTCTGGGAATTCATTTGCTCTACCTTATCTGCAAGAAATTACTGACTGTTTGGTTAACGATGGCGTTCCCACATAGCCATAAAATCTGTAATTTATAATTTAATCTTATTCTAACGTTAAAAATGAATTTTCCTTGATATTCAGTTAAAATGGTCTGGTTAAAGAACCTCCGCTTTAAGTAAGCGGTGCGTGATTTTATTTAGTAGTATTTTTTGAGGTCGTTGTATGCATAAAAATTTTCTAACCTTCATGTGCGGTGCCACTCTGCTCCTTGCGCATCCTTGGAGTCAAGCGGCCAGTGATTTGCCCCCAACGGCCAAGGTAGAACTGGGACCGGTAGAAGAGGTATGTTCCGACTTTACTGATCCGGAATGGCGGAAAGAGCAAACCATTGATGGCGTTAAGATCCAGGCTTCACGCCTCTGCAATCCCGACAATCCAGCGGATATTGCCGCATTTGTGAAAGGTACCAATGGCATTTCCATGTCAACACTGATGGAGACTCAGCTCGCTGCGGACGCCATTACCATGTCTGATGATGTCGACGGCGACGGCGACCCTGATAAAATTATTATCAAACTTGAAGTTGCCGAACTGAACGGTCATTCACCGGATATGAAAGACCCAACCACGACTTTCGATATCGCGCCGGGCATCCAACCGACTTTTTGGGTCTTTGCCCCAAAAACCCGCGATATGTCGACGCTGAGCATTTATGAACCGGTCGCCAATCCATTGCTGCGCGCACCGTCTCCGGTCATTCGTGTCGAACAGGATGACGTAGTCTGGCTGGTTCTGGAAAACACCCATTATTTGCCGCATTCCATACACTTGCATGGTATCGATCATCCATTCATGGATCATGGCGGTAGCGGTAATGACGGCGTTGGACAAACCAGCAACATGGACACCATGCCGGGGCAAAGCAAAACCTATGTGATTAAGCCGCGCCAACCGGGCACCATGTATTATCATTGCCATGTTCAGCCGCACACCCATATTCCAATGGGCTTGCAGGGCATTTTTATCGTTGAGGAAAACCGCCCCAACAACTGGCCGCAAACGCTTAATGTCGGTGCCGGCCAAGTTCGCCATCCATCGGTAGCCGTGCTGGAAAAATATGCAAGGGAATATGACTTGCATTATCAATCGGCGGATAAAGAGTTACATGAGCTTGTCGCCCGGTCAGCCAACGATCCACGGCTGATTGCCAAGCACATGAATATGGAATACGACACGACCGATGCCAAAGATGACTATTTCATGCTCAATGGCCGTTCGTTCCCTTACACATTAAGGGAATCGCTGATTGAGATGAAACAGGATGAGAAAGTTAAACTGAGAATTCTGAATGGCCATACCGAAGCCATGGCTGTGCATATCCACGGTCACAAGCCGATTATCACTCACTATGATGGTGTCGATAACGGCCCTGGCTCATATATCCAGCGTGATGTGCATGGCATGGTGCCTGCGCAACGTGTTGACCTGGAATTAAATGGTGCGGATGATGGTTTGAATAGCTTTGGACAAGGTATCTGGATGTTCCATGACCATGTCGAAAAAGCGTTCACTACCGACGGCGTGGGTGAAGGCGGCGACATCAGCCTGGTTGTCTACGATGGCTTCCTTGATGAAAAAGGCATACCCAAATCGCACGGCATGAGTCTTGCGCCCTATTTCACCAAAGGACTCTGGAAACGCAATTATCCTATCTGGCAGGATTATGATGAATGGCGCAGCTTAGGTCTGCCTGACCTGAAAGCCGCCTATCAGCCTTCTAAAGTGGCTGTACAAAACGTACAACCCCAATGGGCGCCGACAACTCCGGCAGCAGAAGAGGAAAGCTCTGCATTCGGCAATTTGATGTTCGGCTTGATACTGGGATTATTAAGCTATGTACTGATCATTAATCGGCAAACGATTATTGATCGTGCCCGTAAACTGCTTAATAAATAACTTCAACCGTTAGCTAGAGACATTACCTACATGGATGTAGGTAATGAACGGCAGCATTGCACTGTAATTCTCTAGACTTAATTCCCATCCTTCTGCGCAAATCTCACAGGCGTACAAGCGATGCTTTTCAGTATCCGCCGTACCCATCCATCTACACTATCACTACCAATTTCAATTTTCCGGCTATTACGCGGCGTTAGAAAGGCGTGATAAATGCCCAAGGAAATTCAGTCTACGCAGGCGACAGCGTCTGATTAATCTATACTTGTAAATCCAAAGCAAACTTTTTTTCAGTACTGCTGTTAGTGTTCGCGATGTTTTTATGTGGCTGGATTCATCATATGCAACGAAAGATTAGCCCTTGCGTCTCAAAATCAAGTTAAAATATCCTCAAGATTATTAATAGGGAATAGGAAAAGCCAAGATTTAAAAAATCAGTTTTGTGCTGACCAATATATAATCATGCACTGTTCATTGCTTAATATTGACGTGTACGTTTCATTTAATTATTTCAATATAAACCAATCACAAAAGGGAATACATGTTAGTTATTGTTGGATATTTGGTTCTCTCCATAGCAATTATGGGCGGATTTATCGGCGGCGGCGGACACCCCGGCGTTCTTTTTCAGCCCTTTGAATTTGTTATTATTATTGGTGCTGCTTTAGGTGCTTTCATCTGCGGGAACTCCATGACGGTTATAAAATCCGCTGTTAGCCAAGCTACCGCTACCTTAAAAGGCTCACCATACACTAAAGACTATTATCTTGAGCTGCTGCTGTGCTTCTATGCCATTACCACTAAAACACGCAAGGAAGGCTTATTATCGCTGGAAAGCATTATCGACGACCCGAAAAGCAGTCCGGTTTTTACACCCAGAATTCTCGCTGATCACCATTTATTGGAGTTCATCTGCGACAACCTACGATTGATCGTTACCGGGGTTGAGGTCTATGCGCTGGAGGAACTGATGGATCAGGAACTCGAAACCCATCATGAAGAAGCCCATGCGCCCATTAAAGCTGTGCAGAATATCGCTGACGGTTTACCGGCTTTTGGGATTGTCGCGGCCGTACTAGGTGTCGTACATACCATGGAATCAGTCGGCATTCCTCCATCCGAACTGGGCAAATTGATTGCCGCGGCTCTGGTAGGAACCTTCCTGGGTATTTTATTGGCCTATGGCTATATCGGCCCTGTCTCGGCGGTAATGGCAGAACGCGTCGAAGCGTCGAGCAACGTCTTCAAATGCGCCCAAAAAGGCTTGTTATGTTGCGCCAAGGGCGTATCCCCCGCTATGACCGCGGAATATATGCGCACCATGATTGCTTCCGCAATGCGCCCCGGCTTTCAGGAATTGGAAGAACAGCTGAGAGCCAATAAAGGTTAATTTTAAAAATGTCCGACCAACAACCGATCATCATAAAAAAAGTAAAAAAAGGCGGCCATGCTCATCATGGAGGCGCCTGGAAATTGGCTTACGCGGATTTTGTTACCGCCATGATGGCCTTCTTTTTACTGATGTGGCTATTGGGAACAACCAGCGAACCGGAACGCAAAGGCATTGCCGAATACTTTCAAGATCCTTTTAAGGCATCTAAAGAAGAAAGAGGCTTGGATGTCGGAGACCGGACCAGCATTATTCAAGCCGGCGGCTCAGATATTACCTCGCAGGACCTAGGCCAAGTCGACAAAGGCAAGACAGCTGAAGAGGTAGAGATTACGCCAGAGGAAATTGAACACCAAGCCGAAGAACTTGAGAAGGAGAAACTTGAAAACCTAAAGCAAAAAATCCAGGATAAAATAGATTCGACCTCGGACTTAAACGAGTTCAAAGAGCAAATCAAACTGGAGATAACCTCCGAAGGCCTGCGAATCCTAATCGTCGATGCCCAGAACAGGCCCATGTATAAACTGGCCAGCGCGGAAACCGAGCCGCAAATCAAGTTGATTTTGAGAGCTTTGGCGCCAGCTATCAACGAACTGCCCAATAAAGTCAGTCTAAATGGCCATACTGATGCCCGACCTTTCCCGCCAAATCAAAAAAAATACACCAACTGGGAACTTTCTGCCGACCGGGCCAATGCCGCTCGATATGAATTAACTCAAGGCGGACTTTCTGAAGAAAAGATTTTAAGAGTTATCGGATTATCGTCCAGTGTTCCCTACACTCCCACCGCAGAGCCACTGGACCCAATTAACAGACGAATTTCGATCATTGTTATGAATAAAAAAACCGAGCAAGAGATTCTGCATAATGTGGGCGATGAAGCAAGCACGGAGACAACGCCGCCGCCAGCCAAGGAATAAGGTTTTTTACTTTATACTTGAAATACAACCTGTTCCACTAGCTTTAGCTTGATTACATGGCCTGTCACGCCTGCTGCTTCCTTTTTTCGATAAAAACGCAATTTACTCTGCCCCTCCGGTTGCCAGTTTTCCTTTTTATTTCTGACCTCGGCCTGTAACACTATATGCGTTGAGGTTTTCTCAATCAATGACGCCATGACATTAAGGTAGCGGTCATTCCGTGTAACGGGCGGCTTGAATACGGTGCTAATTTCTTTGGCGATAAGTTGGGGCTAAAAGATAACTCAATGGTGCTAAGGTATTACCAATAGCCAGGATGATCATAAAATCTTTAGATAAATATCCTGACAAACAGATTTGTCGTACTCAGCATCTTGCCTGCGAACTCCGTAGCAGTAAAAAGCAGTATTTGAGATAGGTTTCATATGTTTTTATGTGAGAGATTAATTATTGTGAAAACTTAACACTCTAATAATGCGCACAGCATACCCTACCCAACTGGAAATCTTAATACATAGAATACATTGCCCTTTGGGATATTATGGTCATTCTGGTACTCGCAAATGGTGCGCGATGCGCCTTATCCAGATGAAAAACTAAACGCTTCGAATGAGCACAGCGTTAAGATAGGACGGGCTAGCGCTGGAAGTCCATCGTTCACGATTGTGGATGGGCTTCGTGCCTCTGCCCATCCTATGAACTACATCGTTTTTTCAGGCTTATTTTTTATAGAACTTTTTAGTGTAGCAGGACATAAGCAGCCCTCTAACCGTTGCAATATCGCTTTGTTTATAGAGCTGACTGTCCTTATCACTCATAGTAGGCATCAGATTTTTTGTTTCATCGGAAATATTACTATTGCTAAACACTGAATCCGCCGCACAATCGCAGTAAGATTTGGCTTGTTCTGCAGAGCGAGTGGAACTTTCCTGTTTTATACAGTTATTAATGAAAGCTGATTTAACCTGGAATCCATTATTCTTCTCTCCACCACATGCCGATAAGCCGATGCATAAGGCCGCGGTAAACATTAAAATTTTCTTATTCATTTTATTCCTTATTGTCGATTATTATTATTGAGTCACATTGGGCAAACTTGTTTATGCCGACATTCAGATACATCAAAACAATTAAAATATTCACACGCAGTATCGCCGAGATTACACATTCGGAGCCATCTATTTTTTTAACGTGGTTATGTTTCGCCGGTTACCCTTATTGGGCTGTCAGGGAAGCAGTGGGTATTCCGTCCGAATGCGCTGAGTTGCGAGAAGATGCAACCCAAGCTACGTTGCTGAAAATAAGCGGTTACACGAATTTATTTACCCTCTTATTGAAGCTCCAAATCCACCGACGATTGATAACAAAGCCGGTTTCTGCCGTCGGCTTTTGCTTGAAAAAGATTATTATCGGCTACTGCCAGCATCTGTTCAAAACCGTCAAAGCTAAGATCGTCGTTCAGGCCTATGCTTATAGTAACCTGAAGCTCAGGATGTATGGTTGACCAAGGGAAATTTTCAATACTTTTACGTAGCCTTTCGCACTGTTCCGCTGCGCGTATCAACGGCGTTTCAGGAAAAATAACGACAAATTCTTCACCGCCATAACGGGCAACAACATCGCTTGCGCGTATGCCGTCATTCAATATGCCGGCAACTGCTTTCAGCACTTCATCACCGATGGCGTGAGAAAACTTGTCGTTTACCTGCTTAAAATGATCAATATCGCCGATCATAAAACTCAATGGATGCTTATACCGTTTCATCTGGTTGAAAAGCTTATTCGCCTGTTCATTAAAATAGCGGCGATTATAGAGTTGAGTCAATTCATCGCGGATGCTCAGCTCCTTTAAAAGCAAAGCCTGCTCGCTAATGGTGCAGTTGGACTCCTCCAGTTTCCCATAAGCCTGGGCAAGATCAGCACTCATACGATTAAATGCTTCCGCAAGGATAGCTGTTTCATCCTTGCCATGCACTGTCACCGTTTGGCGAAGTTCTCCTTGGCTCATGGCTCTGATAGCCGTTGTCAGTTCATGAAGCGACTTGCTTAAGCGTTTGCTGAACAGAAAGCCGAGAAAAATCGCCAGCGTGCCGGCAATAACAAATGCATATATCAGCGCTTCCCTGATTATCGCCAGATAATTCCGGTCTATCGCTGATAAATTGGGCTTGCCCTGAGGAATCGCCAATGCCAGTACCTGATTTTCCAGCATAATGGGAGCCACTCCCAAACGGTCCGACACCGGCACAAATTCTCCATATTCATATTTTCCGCCGCCCAGTAACACCTTGCCCTGCGAATCGAGCAATATGAACAGGAACGGCGGAGCCCACTCAGGTTCATCCGGCATCGGCGGCTTTAGTCGCCGCCCGGCAGGCTCTATCCGGTCTTCTGGCCTGGGAAAGAACGACTCATCAGGATGTGTGCCTGTTAACGTGCGCCTG
>Ga0265297_10002331_pt1 | contig 39233 bp, 70 predicted proteins | sample Munlanlwell13791_FD_192502 | JGI IMG/M metagenome (GOLD analysis project Ga0265297, IMG submission 192502) | Leachate microbial communities from a municipal landfill in Southern Ontario, Canada - Leachate well 137-91 | ecosystem: Engineered > Solid waste > Landfill > Unclassified | place...
GGGGGGGCGTACTTTCCGAAACGTCCCCCGAACCGCCCGCGATCGTCTCCTGCCCAATCATAGCCTGCGCCGCCATAGGGCGGATCGACAATGGCAAGGTCGAAGGCGTTGTCGGGCATCTCGCGCATGGCGTCCATGCAGTCGCCCAGGTAGAGCGTCGCGTCGCCTATCGTCTCAATCCTCACGCGCGCCCCTCCCGCTCTCGCACATCCTCATAGGTCGGCATAAGCAGATCGGCGACAATCTCGGCCGCCGCCTTGGCACCACCAAGCCCGGCACGTTGCGCGATGCACGTACCGGCTTTTACCACATCCCATTGTTTTGGAAGGACGTGATATATTTCGCATCCGGCCCATTCGATAGGCGGCGCGCTTGTAGTATAATCTTCCGGCTCGCCAATCTTGGCCCATGGGTTGCGATACGTCATACGGCCCTCGCCTTAATCGCGCTATCCCGATCCTCTTTTTTCAGTTTGTCAACCTGGCCCGGCTCAAAATCCGGGGTATGTATTAGGCTTTTCGTATATAGTAAATCCCGATACAATGCGGCCCCGTCGCGTGTCAAGTACCCCTCGCGGAGGCACAGATCGTATAGCGGGCTACCGGGATACGGTGTGGCGATAGAGATATTCCGCTGATCGAGCGGCAAAGAATTGGCATAGTCGAGCGTGCGTTGCATATCGCCTAACGTCTCTCCGGGGTAGCCGATTATGAAAAAGCCACAGGTCTTTATCCCTTCGGCCTTGACCATTTCGACAAGCGATAGGGCCTCCGGCTGTGGCATCCATTTTGCCCCTAGGCGCATAAGTTTCGCCGTAGACTCCACTCCCGTCTCAAAGGGCAAAGATACCCTCCAGCACCCCGAACCGGCCAGCTCGCGGATATGCTCGCGCACTCCCTTGGCGTATATTCCGTTAGGCGTTGACCACCATAGGCCCCGCTGGCGCAGTTCCCCGAGTATCCAAGTGAAGTTCTCGCCGCTGGCCATGAAGTTGTCGTCCTCGATGAAGATTTCCTCGAAGCCCTCTAGCACCAGCGCGTCGAGATAGGCCGCGATCTTGTCTCGGTAGTAGTACCGCGTCGAGCCCCAGAATCCGTTGACCCCGCAGTAGGCACAATGGCGCGCGCATCCGCGTGAGAACTCGATCGGCATCCATCGGGCCGTTTTGCTTTGGAGGTCGTGTGGCGATCCGCGATCCCAGTACGGCTTCATCCGATCCGCGCTCGGGTAGGGATAGTCGATCTCGTCGAAGGTATGCGCTTGGAATAGTCCCGTCTCGCCCTCGCCCCTTATTACACGCGCCACCCCCGGAGGCGGGGGAACGGCGGCCGCGTGGAAGCCCCCGGCTACGGTATAGGCTCCCCGCTCGGCGCAAAGGGCCGCCGCTTGCTCGTATATCGGATGCTGTATCGAGAACTGCGCCGACAGCCCGACGATATCCCACTTCTCGTCAAGCCAGCGATCAAGCCGTAGCAAGTCCCCGTCAAGGTGGCAGTCTATCGTCAGCACGTCCGCCCCCGCCCACTTGGTAGTATTGTGCGCTATCGACCACAGCCCTATAGGCGGCATGTAGCACGGCTTCTGAGTAGGCTTCCGGGGCTCGGGGAGCTTGACTAAAAGAATGTTCACTTGGGCAACTCCGGCAGGGGCATCCAATGCGTGGGGGACATGAGCGTAGTCTGTTCGGGGTCAAACCATACACCCTCAAACACAAATATGTCCATTATTTCACTATCACAAACTAAATACTCGCCATAGTTGGGGGGATTGGTTTCTACACTAATCCATTCGCCTATCATGCCCACCTCCCTTGTATATGCCCGGCCCCGCAGACTACTACGGGATTAAGCAGCTCGCCCCCGCGACGAATCATGCTCCGATCCTGGTATATCCAACCCGCCTTGGGATGGTAGCGCCTCGGAGCTGACAGCCGCATGATCTTCGCGCGGAGGTTAAGCTCGCGGACTCGCTTTTCAAACTTCACCCGATCCCCCTTCCCATAAACTGCTTGCACTTGCTACAGTTTACCGATTCGCGCGGAAACCCATCGCATAGCCAATAATCCGCAGTCAGCAGTATGCCGCATAAAGTATAGTTTCCCGATTCGTATGCGTGAATCCTAGCCCCTTTCTTTTTAGGCATACCACTCGGCATAAAAGAATCATACGCTACTATCACGCGCCCCCCTTGTCGAAAACTCGCCCCGCACGTTCGCAGGCCGCCTTTATCCTCTCATAGAACATCGGGAAACGCAAGGAAAAAGAGTAACGGCCAAGATCATGGAACATTCGATGATGAACCCGGCATAAATAGATCTGGTTCCAATCCTCGCGCGGGCCGCCCGAACCACGGGAAATAATCTCGTGAGCCTCGGCGGGGTTGCCGCAGTGTTCGCAGTAGCGCATGGCATGGCAATCGGAATACTTCAACCCCCCTCCATATAGTCCGGCTGTTCAAGAGCGACGCCCCACTCCATCCCCAACTCATAGCAGGTGTCAATCAGCACGATCATTTCCGCGCTTGTAGCCAGGGCTACGGATCGCGGCTCGATTACCTTGTGCCCGTCAAACTCGACACTTTCGCACGGGTAATTGTGTACCGATGCCGCGTACATTTTGCAATAGCGCTTCATTAGGTCGGGCGATACAGCCTTCCATAAAGCCAGCTTGGCGCACAGCGCATGGAATAGCCTGTTCTCCGGCGAGGTCTTCCCCTTGGCTTGGAGTAGCTCAAAGGAATGGCCGCACCGGGGACAGGTCATGCCATCCGCTCCCGCATTCTGGCCTCTAGCGCGTCAAGCTCTTCTATAAAAGCGATGATTTCTTTTTCTATTTCCTCCTCCATTTTGGGATCGAAATAATAGCGCTTGATTATGCACGATAAACGCCCAGGTAAATCGGGATCGTAGTTTTCATGGTCGCACCACCACTCAACGGGGCGCACGCACGCCATTTGAAAATTCATTTGATATTTATACCGAAGATCAATTATGCCCGTCTCGATAAAGTCATCATGTGTCCACGGTTCGGGGACTTTTATTTCTAGGCACCCAAGGATTATTTTCTTTTCGTCATCACAGATTAAACCGTCCGGCGAGGCTCCGGCTCCGATAATAAAAGGATGCGCACATCCCCGACATTGAATAACGGGGATGCCCGTTTCTAGTTCGTAAGCGTCGCGGGCCTCATCTTCGGTTTCCTTGCCATACTCGACGGCTTTTGTTTTGAATCTTTCCGCCACCTTGCCCGTAAGCCGTTCGCGCAAAAGCTCAGACATATAGCGCTTGCGGGTCATCCCTTTGCCCTTCGCCATGATATCGGCGATGCGCGAGGCCCCTACGCGCCCGAGTCTCCGGGCGGTAAACTCTTCGGATGTCTCGATCATTCTGTTTCCTTGGGAAGCCTTCCCGTCATGACGTAATAGGCCGCCGCGCATAGTTTGTCGCGCTCATCTAGCTTCATTGCCTGTATTTTGTTCACCGGTTCAAACTGGCTATAAATCTCGGCGAATCGTTCCCGGATTGTCGCCAATTCAAGAGCCTGTCCCGCATAGTTGTATCTCTGATAGGCTTCCCTTTTTTCCGCTTGCGCTATAAGAAACCTTGAAGGAGCTATAAGAGCATCCAGGTCATGTTCTTTCATTTCTCCACCTTGGCCTTCGCCCGCTTCCAGTAGTTCCGGAGCTTGGCCTCGTCCGGCTCTTCCTTCATAAGCTCCCGAGTGATGATCGAGACGGCCTCGGGCGACAGCTTGCCCGATTTGATGTACTCTTGAAGATCCATCCGAAGGGAGCCCTCGTCGAGCCGTTCGCCATCCGTATCTTCCCCGGCAATCACGATACCGAAGCCCGCCTTGAACGTGTACCGCTGGCCGTAGGTGCTTTGAATCCCGCGCGCCTGTAAGATATTTGTAACAGCCTTCCCTTCGTTTGATTTCAGCGGTTCGAGGTCGGGCGTGTCGAAGTAGTTTGACTTGGTATGGCCGTATCCGGTTATGTCCATCCATATCCGTTTACCGCCGGGGATGGCTTCCTCTCTCCAGGTGTAGGCGAATCCATGCTTGAATATGGTATCGTCGCACATGGCCTGGAGCGATTCTAGGGGAGCATACTTTGATCGAAGGAAGGTGTTTTCCTTCGCCTTTATCACCGGGCGAAGATCGGCGCGGAGCTTGGCAAAACGCTCCTCGAAGGCAAGGCGCGCCTGCCGCTCCTCCTCGGACTTGCGAAGCGCTATAAAGCGCTCCAGGACTTCGATATTGCCTGATTCGAGCACCTTTTCGAGTAGCCGATCCTCTTGCCGGACGGCTATTTGGGTTCCGCTGTCAACGGGTATCAGTTGCATCGTCTTCCCCTTTAAGATCGGCTAGCACAAGGCGAATTAATCCCCTGGCTTCCTCGGAAATCTCGTGGTATAGAAGCCCCTCTAGGGTTCCGATGGCCTTGCCGCAGAGTCGATTAAGCCTTACGATTTCGTGCCAATCCTTGACCGCTTCCGGCTCACTCATCCCATTCCCCCGGCGCTTCGGCTTCAAGTGCGCACGCTTCCTCGATATCCTCAAGCGACTTGTCGCTCAGGATGCCGAAAATATCGAAGCTATCTTTGCTCGTCGATACCGAGATGATCTCGATTTCCGAAGGCTCGTCGGGGAACCCCGGATCGCCATTGCGAAGGTACATCCTTCCCGGGCTTCCGGGGTAGAACGAAAAGACGACGAACAGCTCCCCGTCATAGTCGGGAATGTAAACCGTGGCCGTGCGATGATTGTCCATTGAATCCCCCTTATTAGACAGTTGTGCCTATGCGCGCATCCCTATATTTCCATGCCGCATACTTGCGTAAAAACTTGGCCGTCTCACGATTTGTGGTTCCGTCGTCCCCGAGGGCTTCGGCCTCGATTGCCGCCTCTTCCTGTTCGACGGCCTCGGCTAGAATGTTATTTTTATTCGCAAAGCTAGCCCATTCAGTCCAGTATGCAATGTCCATATCCCCTCCTTACCACATGCACCGGATGAGCTTTTCGTCGGCGGCGCGGAGCCTTGCCTCGGACTCGATATCGTCGCGGATACCGTCGAAGGCCCTATCATCAGCGGGAGCCGCGCCATCGGCAACTACCACGCCGGAAGCATTTATCCACTTGACATCGTAGTAAATGCGCCCCGTATCGTCTTGCAGCACTCTTGCCTTGACAGTCCCGGTATTGTGGATTTGCTTGCGGGCTATCCGGTCATACCACGTATCGGCATAGGGAAAGGAAACCGTTTCGAGACACGTCATAAGCTTATCCATGCCGTCCCCCTTGTCAATCTCTACCCTAAGTATACACCCTCCCGGACGGCTTGCAAGCGAAATCGTACAGCCCGCGCAAAGTGTTAGGCACCCCTAACAAGCCCCTCGCGTTTGACTCTACGCGCCTCACGGGCAAGCGCCGCATTCTTTATGCTTCCAGCTACCCGGAGCTTTTCGGCCGCTAGCTTATATTCCCCGACATCCTCCGGGCGTACAATGTAATTAGCCTTCCACGCCCGGCACGGCACCTTTCGGGCATGGCATAACCGTTGAAGATATTGTCTACAATAGCCATAAAGCGGCGCAACGTCGGCCAGGGGCAAGTATCCTTCGGGTATAGTCTCGGACGGCTTGACGGGCCTCCGTGCGCGCCTAGCGGCCATGATAGCCTTGAACTTCTCAACCGCGCCCCGGCGAGATTCTAGCAATTCCTCGGGAGTCATGCGCTTCCTGCCCTTGGCTAATAGCTTGTTTTTTTTCGACAGCTCGGCGCGCTGGCGTCTGTTCTCGGCCTTAGTTATAGCCGATAGCCTCAATCGCTCTTCCCGCGCGGCCGCCGCTAGTGTCTGCCGGACTAACAATTCCGCCTCGCGCCTAGCCTTGCGCTCTGCGATTGCCTCAGCGGTATCTTCGCGCATGTGCGCTTGAGGTTCCTTGGTTGTAAACCCCGGAGCCGTAGGGCAAAGCCAGCACGGCGCGTTCTCACCTAGTCTAGCCGGTAGATTCATTGCCCCCTCCATTCGTCAAACGCTTCTTGCGCGAATATCATTTCGGCGATCTGCGGAACAATGCTATTTCCGAGGCATTTAAGTCGGTCCACCCGAGCGGGTACCCCATGAGCCACTCGACCCACGTCGGGTTCAGCTGCCCCCCAGTCTCCTCGGCCTTCGGTTTTCCTGTTACGAATCGCATATTCCCGAGAGTTGTATCCCTGCTGTAATCCTTGTTTTTCCAGTCGCTCGCTTGTGGCGTTGGGAATCTTTTCACCTCCTCCGATAGAACCTTCCCGCCCGTCCCCGGCCTTCGACTCCCCGGATTGCCAGCCCGAGGAGTCGGCCATAGCCCCCGTTTCCAATTGTAGATGTCCGTTCTGAGACTCCTCCCCTGCCCGCCGCCGTGCGAGCCTACCGCGTCCGCCGCTGCTGGGGTAGCCCACAATCCAGATTCTTTCCCGTCTGTGGGGCGCTCCGACATCGGAGGCGCGTATATCCTGCCACTCCGCATCGTACCCGAGCGCGGTAAGGCTCCCGAGTACGGAATCGAGTCCTCGAAAAGCGAGAGCGCCGACGTTCTCCATGATTGCGTAGCGGGGTCGAAGCTCGCCAACAAGGCGGGCGTACTCGTACCAGAGGCCGGATCGCTCACCCGCCAGCCCAGCGCCTTTACCAGCGACGGAAATATCCTGGCAGGGGAAACCGCCCGCGATGATCCAGTCTCCCATGGGGAGGTCGGCGCCTCGGATGGCGCGGATATCTCCGAGGGGTTCTGCGTCGGGGAAGCGTTGCTGATAGACTCTGATTGCATAGTCGTCAACCTCCGAGAAAAAGTGCCGGTCGAAGCGAAGCCCGGCCCAGCAAGCTCCAAGGGCGAAGCCGCCGATCCCCGCGAAGAGATCGAGAAAATATGTCATAGTCCCCTAACCCGCGCCACGTACTCGCGGTCAATCCCGAACTCCCGCGCACCGTGCTGCCCCCGGCGATAGGCGGTCAGAGCCATGTCCTCATCGCCCATCGAGTCAAGATGCCAAGCCAGGATACGCGCCACAATAAGGGCCGACTCGGGGGCCGTCGGGTCGATCGGGCGGCCGCCGTTGAAGCGCCAGGCGTGATAGCCCAGCCAGCGACTATTGAGCCCGGGCCCATAATCGAAAGATCCATCCGCGCAGGGGATCGGCGCGTGCCGAAGATCGCCGCCGGACTCGTGGACTACTACGGCCTCGATAAGCTCCACGCTCACTCCCGTCTCGGCCGCGCCTGCCGCCGCCCATGTCCGCCAGCTCACGGCCTCGCGCGCCCGAGCGCCGGATGCGGCACGCGGGATGGCAAGGCTCGACGAGGTAAGCGACAGGGCGAGGAGGACGAGGAGGAGCTTCATTTATTGTTCCTTTGCAAGGCGGTCTTCAAATGTCTCTCCCCCGAGCCCTCGCGCCTTAAGCCACGCACGGGCGCGCGCAATCTTATCCTCGGGATCGACGCTACAATCCTCGTCAACCCATGGGCACCCGTCGCACGCCCCGAGAAGCGCTCGCTCGTTGCACTCCCCGTCATGCGCGATAATGGAAGTGGCCGCTATGACGGCCTCAAGCGGCGTGGACTCGGCCGCCTCCCGCTGTGACTCCCGGCTCGACAGAATGAAAGGGCAAAGCGCAAGCCCCCCGAAGACTACAAAAAGCACGACCGCAATGATCCAACCGAAAATTGTCATCATGCCTCCTATCTTTTCATCGCGGCCCGTGCCCGCATAAACGCCTGATACTCCCGGTCATGGATGCGCGCCCGGTACGCCGCCGCCATCCGCTTGATCGTCGCCTTATACCACCGGCCGATCCAGCCATCGTACCGCTTGCGCAAGCGCGGGAATACCTTGGCGAGGAAGATGCGCCACCACTTGAGCGACGAGCGGCCCTTGCCCCACAGCCCCGTCCGCACGGCCTCGGAGTGCGCGGCGGCCCGGGCGCGCCGGGACTGCCGCCCGCTCATGCCGTGACCTTTTTGGGCTCCGGAGCGATGTACCCGTATCCCCGTGCGGCGTACTGGCGCGCCCTCCTCCCCGGCCAGCCCGCCGACGCCGAGTGCCCCGTGGTCAGCCGGTGCCAGAGCTTCGAGCCTGCCGCCCCCGTGCCCCCGCGCGGCTTGGCCTTGCGGTTGTCGCGGTGGTGCTGTCCGGGCTTGCGCCACTTCATGGCGTCCGGTGCGCGCATCGCTCCGATCCACCCCGCGAGCTTCGCGGCGAGAATGGCGAAAATGCCCCGTGCTTTCATGATGCCCTCCTTACTTGTACCGGTTGCGCCAATCGTTAGCCGTGATCCATACGAACCCGACTACGACTAGCCCCGCGAAAACATACCACGCCACCTGTACCGGTGTCATCGCTCGCCTACCACGGCGCACAGCTCGCGCCAGGAAGTGATCTCCAAGTCCCTAGCCGCTAGCCTAGCGTGCCTTGGCCGGATGTGATACCTTGGGCGGCGCTTCATAGCCCCATCCTATATTCGGCTACCCATGCCCCCTCACGCTTTACCCGGCGGCTGGAAATCTTGAATCCCTCGCGCTTCAGCTCCCATATCCTCGCCCCAAGCCGGAAGCACGAGAAGCGCCTAAGCGCATACAGCGGCGTGATAGCGTGCCCCTCAATTAAGGCTTCGAGGATGCGTTGCTTTTGCGTTGCCTGTTCCATCATTCGCTCCCCCTCTCAATCTCTTGCCCTAAGGATACACCAATCCGGGCAAGCGTCAAGGATAATTCGTAGAGTGTTAGGATAGGCTAACACGGCATAAATAAAACCCGGCTAGCAGAAGGAGGAGGACTGCTAGCCGGGGAAAGGCGAGGGGGTCGCCTTTAGTACATCTTGCTTATTCCTGTCAATACTAAACTCGGATGCCACTTTTCGGAATTGATTATAGCCGCTTCTATTACAACGTCAAATGCTTCCCTGATTATCTTTCCGCGTTGCTCCCCATGGTAGCGATGTTCGCGCGCCTCGGACTGCTTGACTAGCTCGATAGCTTCCTCTAATGGCATGATGCCCCCTCTCGGGTACGATCCGTTAGCCCCCGCGCCGATTGGCTGGCATAGCGTGGCAGGGGGCTAGATTCACTTCACCGCGATTATTACCAATCCGATTCCGTTAGCCACCAGCGCGCTCCCTAGCACGGCGCAAGATATCCAAAGCCAGGTCAAGTTTTTTGATTGCTTCGCTATTAGATTGTTGGACTCCTCTAGCCTGATCGACAGCTTCTCGATTGTCGCCGATGATTTGACCAGAGCTTCCCGTCCCTCCGCTATCGCATCCACTATCGCGGCGTAGTCGTCGGGAGATAAAGTAACAGCCAAGGACGACGGCACCGGCTCCGACGACACCAAAAAAGGCGCGAACAATAGTCCACACGCGAGAAAAAGGGAAACTGATTTTCGGCACATTATCCCGCCTTGGAAAACTTGCCAGTAGCGGCCAGCGCCGCACCGAACCCGATAACATACTCGAAGTTAGCGCGTTCGGTAAAGAATCCCACAATGCCGACAAGGATAAGTGCCACGCCAGCGACTTTAACAAGATCGCCATCCCATTCATTGTCTGTAAAAAGTGATTTGAAAAACATAATGATGCCCCCTATTCCGTTACTATGAATTGATCGCCCGGTTTCGTATTGGCCCAGAGCCACCGTATATCGTCCTCCCGCGCGACCCGAAGACAGCCCTGCGTCCAATCGGAATTGGAAAAGTGAAGCCCGTAGAAGTAGTCGGCTATTTTGTCGTGAGTGTTGGAAAGATACCGCCCGGCCTCGTCGAGTTCCCAGATGTCGAGCGATTGATATGCGTTTGTACTAATGTATACAGGATAAAGGTAGCCGTCATGTTCCTGATCGGGATGCTCGATGTAACCCGTGATCCGCCACACTCCGACGGGGAAGGGCCGCGGCATGACGGGATATTCCTTCCGGCCGTCTTTGCCAAGTGAATAGACGAGATCGGGGATGCCAGGGCGCGGGCGGAAGCCGTTGAGCTCGTTACGTACCTTCGACCAGCACTGGATTTTTCTCTCGCCCGCCTGAAGAAAAGTCTCGCCACGGTTCCAGGTTATGGTCAAAGCCCGAACCTCCCGATGAGCCATGCGACGATTGCGCCGGTCGCAAGGAGAAGGGCATTGCTTACGATCATGTCCCACCGCCCCGCCACCTTTTGCGCCGGAGCGTTAATCAGCGCCTGTATTTTTTCCCCCAAGGCCGAAATGGCCGCCTCAACTTTTGCTTCAAGAGTTTTTATCGATTCACGCAAGTCTTCCAAGGCTTTATCCCTATTGTCGCTCCGCTCTTCAAGCCGCGTCAGGCGCGATCCATGGTCTCTACACTGGTCGTAAAGCTCCGAAATGTCCCCGCGCAATCTCGCCACGTCCTCATCGGTGCCCATACTGTCCCCTTTCTATGATTCTGCAATGCTGTTAGCCGAGATTAACAATATCGTAGCACCGCTTGCGCGAGAAGTAAAGCTATGTCCAATCATTGCCGGAATCCGTTGTGGCGGTGCCGCCATCGAGTAGATTCGCCGTTGTATTGCCAGTCGCCCTATTCCCGGCCAATACATTGTTATTAGATGCGGCATTCCCTATGTGAATGCCGTAGGCGCCATTATTTGTAATAGTATTCCCGGCCACGATATTATTATCACATGCATTTATGAACGTTATGCCGTCACCCGTATTGCTATCGCATATATTCCCAGAAAATATGTTGCTATTACCATAACAGCATATTCCATGCGCCCCATTTGTTAAAACCTGATTTCCTATTATGTTCCCATTTGTTGATATTGATGAGGCAAAATATCCCATAAATATACCATATACGGCATTTCCCTCGCAATAACAATTACTAACTCGGCATTGGCTACCATCACCAATAGCGATCCCGCTAAATTGATTACCGGTTGTAATACAGTTCTCAACCGTTCCACCCGCAACCGTCGCCAGAAGACATCCGCTACCAGCAACAGTACCGCCAGCGCCTGAATATCCATTATTTGATAATGTGCATTTTGAAATTATAGTCGCACTAGAATCCATAATCATTATTCCGTGCGAGACAAAAGTAGACGTCCGTTGAGCACAAGTATCTACAATGGTATCCTTTATTAGTCCCCCAACGCCAAATTGAACTTGAACCCCATTGCCATATGCTCCATATACCTTACATGAATCAATCATAAACGCCGAAACGTAGGAATACCTGACTAACGGTTTTGTATATGTATTCAACGCTTTATTGTTTATGCCTATCGCAATAAGCCGACATCTATCAATTTCAGTACCGGCCCCGCTACCAACCGCAGAAACACAATATATATCCCCATCACGTTCGAGTAGAGTCGCTCCGCTACCCGCGCCGCGCAACGTGCAATGCGAATATAAATTGACCTGCGTTGTTATATAATATGTCCCCTCGGTTAATCCAACCTCACCGCCCCCGAAGGTATAATACACATAATCAATCGCGGCCTGAATCTCCACGTCGTCCGCCGTGCCGCCGCATTTGTAGTCGTAGGTGCCGTCGAAGGTAGAGGCCGCGACGATCAAAGTATTGGATTGCTGGCTACGGCGTTTCGGCGATCCGCTAGTCACGGCCCGCGCGGCGTAGAAGGTCGTTTTTGTCCAGTTTTCCTCGACCTCGCGCAAGAGAAGAGTAGTCGATCCGATATCGCCCGCACTCCGCGAGCATTGCACGTCATAGCACTCCACGGTTGACGCGATGTTCTCATTGGTGCCAGCCGACCCGACGGTTAAGGTATACCAATCGCCGGGGCTATACCACGGCGCAAAGCCCTTGACCTCGACGGCGTACAGGTGCTTTTTCTTGCCCAAGTTCTTAAACCAATAGTCGGCCAAGCGGTCAACCTGAGTCGCGGTTATCACGTATTCATTCCCAAGCTCGAAAAGCGATTCGCCGTTGCGCCGGATATCGTCGTCGCGCCGGAGCCGGTCGGAAACCAGCGCGCCCTTGTAGCGCCTAATCGGTTGCCCGTCAATGATGAAGTTGGTAATGTAGGCATCATACCCCAAGGCATTGGTCAGCGAGATTATCGCCCTGTCGGGATAGCTTGACGAGTCCACGGTTTCCGTAAGGCCATCCCATATAGGAGTAGAAAGATCGGATGCTTTTATCGTATGCTCGGAAAAGTCAAAGCCCGTTACACCGATTATTTCAGTGTCGGGATTATTGTCTGCTTTCCTAGACTTGGAAAGCAAGGTTTGAAACATATTCCTTGCATAGCCTAAGGAAGCATTGAGCGACATAGCAGCGGCGGCGGAAGACGGCGCAGTATAGCTAGACATCATCCCTCCCACGGCATCGTAGGCAAGCCCGACATTGCATATCTTTTAGTCCACTCGGCGTTCTCTGAGTATACGCACTCCACCGTAGTCGCGCCGCTCCATGATGCCGCCGCGCCATTAGCCACAGGATGCCGCATCTTGCCGTCAACCTTTGTAAACCCGGCCGCGTTCATCCCCGAGAATAATTGCGTTTTCGCGCACGTCTCGACCGCGTACCCATAGACCTTTATGGCGTTCGCTTGCTCAATCTCAAGGCTAGTCGCAATCCCGCCGAAATCGTCAACCGTGCCGAGGTTGCTAGGCGTTGACGTGCCCGCCTCCGCGTAGCGATTGGCAAAGCGCAACGTGCCGTCGGGCGTCATGCCGAGATAGTAGCCGATTGACGCATCCGAGATTTTCTTGAGATGATCCCATACGGCTTCGCCCTTTTTCACGATGGCGAATGGATGCTCGATGTCAACCGCGTCCGCGTCGATGCCTACCGTGTCGTAAGAATATGAGGCCGCACTATCCGCGCTTCCTACCCCCGAGGCCCCGTCCGTCGCGTTCACTAGGAAATAGTCGAGCGCATCATATCCCCGCGTCAGCATGAACCCGTCAACGTAGAAGGTACTCGTTTGCACCGCGACTACGCCAATTTGTATCTGAGTGCAAAGGGCCGAGAGGATAGTCCTTGAAACATTGACCCTAGTCCATACGCTCGTATCGGTTCCGCACGTGGTTTCCGAAGCAGTCCCGATGATCGAGCCCGACGTGTCAAACTCTGCAATGCTTATCTTTACCGCCGACGCCGTGCCCTGATAGACAAACGCGGAGAAGTTGAACGTGTCCCCGATGTCGATAAGGTCGGTTGTTTCAAACTCGATTATCTGCATAACATTGTCGCCGATAGTGTCCGCGATACACTTCATGCTATACGTGCCGAACAATGCTTGCGTGCTCGACCGCTCGAACGTCGCCATGCCCGTATTAGTCCACGAATTGGCAATCGTCGCGTTCTCGACGCTAGAATTAAGCGCGTAGTTTTTTATTGTCTTTTTTGTTACCAGCCGCGCTATATCGTGGACGAGCGAATCGGTCTCTGCCGCAGGGTCGCATATATCGTGAGTCGTGAAGCTGTACGCCTGATTCATCTTCGTTTCGCCAAGCTCGGCTACGCCATCCTCAATCTCAATCGACACCTCTCCGTACATCGCGTTAGGCGAATTGCGCGAGAAGGCCCCCGGCGTCGTGCGGCCGACAAGCAACGGCTCGGCCTTGGAGATAGCGCCCCAGTCGGAGGGGTGAGCGTATAGCCATGTTATTTCGGCCTGTGTCAGCGCGCGGTTGTATATCCGCACCTCATCAATATCGCCGGTAAAATTGATTGCGTTGGCAGGATCAGAACCGATAGTGATTGATTTTGTAGATGCGTATATTGATGCAGGGATCGACGTTGTATTTGTCCCTGCATCCGCCGCGTCTATATATATTTTTAGCGACGTCGAGCCTACAAATACGCCGACTATATGATGCCATGCGCCGTCGTTTACCGTGCTACTTGCTTCGAGTGCTATTAACGTAGCACCATCGCTGCTGACTCGAAATCGTGGTTTCCCGTTTGTGGCCGATCCAATACCAAGAATGAAACCAATATCTCCCGCAAAGTATTGCGATACCAATCGCCCAACAACTGCAGACGTTTTACACCATACGCTGACAGACATGGCTGTAGTAGGATTTTGCCGCGTAGTTACTACGCGATCATTAGTCCCGTCAAATCTGAGTGCCTTTCCGCTTATCCCGTCAACGTATGTCGCGTCTGTGATCGTCCCGGTATTGCCATAGCCGGAATTGTCCGTAGCAGTTGCGGCTTGATCGTCAAAGCTCCAATGGCCTATCAGCCCATCCCGAACGGTGTTCGCGGGCGATTCGCTTTCGATCTCCACGAGTACGCGATTCTGTAGATATTTTTGGTAGACCGTTCCGTTGTAGTAGCCTTGGAACGGGTCAAAAGCGTCGTATTGATCGTCAGAAAACTGCCCCTTTATATTGTACAGCGACAGCCCGGCCGTATTCGCGCACGCGCTACCGCCCTGATTCTCGACAGCATAGTGGAGCGAGTCTATAGACTTGACTCCCCGAAGATCGGCCGCCGCTGAATTACGCGGTATGCGTATCCGCTCGCGCGCGAGGGTCGTCCCGTTGAAGTCGAACATGATCTGCCGGTCGGCCTGATAGGTTTTGTATTCCCCCGTTGCAAGTGTTTCGTCTAGCTCGTGGATGATCCAATAGGAGGACTCGGCGGCCACGGTCGGCATGAATGAAATAGTATTTAGTGGAGTGAATGTACCAGCGCCCGGAACATTCTGCGTATCAGCATAGACAACGCCATTTACTGTGCAGTAAAAGCCCTTCAGCTTTGCGAGATTATCAAAAAACAACCGAACATATATCCACCTTTGTAATTCGGCATTGGATGTAAACGCACTTGTAGCAAGCGCCGCAGGGGAGCCGCCCACCGAAGTTATGAATCTTAGGGTATCGGTGGCCGCTCCATATCGAAGATGGTTATTCACTGCATCCAAGAAAAATATATATTGCTCGCCCGCTACATCATACGCAAACTCCGGCTTAAACCATCCTTCGATAATGAACCTTTGCGGAAGAGTATAAAGATACGTGAGATTGGTACTCGCCCCGCACTGCATCCGGTACGTCCCGCGCATGTTCGTAGATACGTCATTCTTTATGTAGGTGTTCCCCGCGTCGGTAAGCGCCGGAATAGTCCGCCCGCGAGGATTGATGTAGAAGTTCAGGCTTGAATCGAAGTTTGTGCGGAGATCATCGCGCCATGAAGTCGGGATGTACTTGAGCATTAGTAGCCCCTCCCGGCCTTGGCAAGCTGCGCCGCGCCTAGCATGCCTACCTCGGATTCGCGGATAACGCTCCCGCCGATGTAGATATTCTGCGTCATGCCCATGCCTAGCTTGTTATTCGCCCCGCCGAACGCATATGGCTCCGGGCCCTTTTCCCCGGCAAGAAACAGCGTCGGCTTTGTAACCACGCCCGATCCACCCTCAGCCATCGGGATAGCCCTTACAAGCCCCGCCGCTGAATGCGCCGCGACGGATGCCGCTATAGCCGCCCCTAGCCCCGGTATCTTGGTAAAGTCTCCGAGTAGGGCTTGAGCCGTCGCCTGTGCTATAAGCGCATCCGATTCTATAGCCATGGCCTCGATGACTCCGGCGATAGCATTGAGCCCCGCGCGGCCAAAGGCCTTCCAGCCATCCTCGCCGGAAATAAGCGATGAGCCTAACGCCTCGGCCATAGCCTGATATCCCGAGACGACGGCATCCTGCTGGGCCTTTTGCGTTTCGGTCAATTCTTTCGTTAAATCAATCGCTTCCTTAAGAGCCGGGACGCGGGGATCTTCGTCTACTTTCGCGCCCTGTCCTGTTCTCTTTGCTATAGCCCTATTAACTTCGCGCTGATATTCGGCCTCATCTATGAGTAGGCGGTTTACTTCCTCTTGCGCCGGGACTATAGCTCCAAGATGCTGTTCCCATAGCTTGCGCTCCATGTTCATGGATTGCGCCATGCGGATTGATTCAGCGGATGGCGTGCCAAGTTCCTCTAGCTTAATAACGGCTTCGGCTTGTTTAAGCGCTGCCTCAGCGGCGGCTTTTTCTTGCTCTGCCGCTTTCTTTGCGGCCTCAGTAGTTGCTGCGGCCACCTTTTTTTCGGCGGCGGCTTGTAGTTCAAGCCCTTTGACAAGTTGGCTTTGATTGTATACCTGGTCAAGTAGCCTTTGCGGTACTTCGGTATTTAGCCCCGCGCTAATTGTTTCCCGATATTTTTCTAGTTCTTTACTATATCCTGCCAGGACTATTCTAGCAGAGTTTAATCTTTCGTCCGCCGCTCCCTTGCCTTGGTTTTCGAGCGCTTCCTTAAAATCGTTTTGAGCCTTTGCCGCCGCGCCGATTGCAGTAGCCATCTCTAGCCATTTTTCGCGCCACGGTTTGAGGCTGTTAGATATTGACCGCCCGATCTCCTCATTTACGTCGCCTATCGCGTTTTGGAGCTTGACCTTTATTGCCGTGCCTGTTTTACCCGCCGCTTCCGCCGCGCCACCATAGGTCGTCGCAAGCTCCTTGAGGATTATCCCCTGTGCATCTTCGAGCTTCCCGGCCTCTACGAGGGTCTTTATCAGTTCCTTTTCCTGAGCGGTAAACTTGAACCCCTGTCGAGATAGCGAGTCAAGCCCGAGGATAGGATTGTCGAGCGCCTTGCCGACAGCCTGAGCCGCGCTAGTCAAATCCATCTTCATGACCGTCGCCATGTTCAGGATCTGTAGCGATGCGTCCTCGAAGTTGTCTCCCTTTATGTTCTTGAACCCAAGCAGGACATTCTGCATCGCAAGGACTGTTTCGTCGCCATATTTCGTAACGGATTGAAAGCCCGACGCCATCTTTGACAGTTTCTCCGCGCTCGTCCACGCGGTCGCGCCCGTAGCCCGGAGAGTAGAGTCAAGAATAGCAAGGGCTTCCTCTTGAGCCGCCCATGCGTTTTCCATCTTGTCCGAGACAGCTTTAACCTTGCCAATGACGGCTAGAACAGTATTGAACGCGGCGATTGGCCCCTGCATAACGTCGCGCATTTTGGCAAACGTGGACTGCGTTTTTTGGGTAGTTTTGTCAAGCTCCATAAACTTGGAGATAGCCTGATCAACTTCGGCCTTGACTATGATCTTTATTTCGTCAACGGTTGCGATGATTGCACCCTCCGAAAGTAGTTCTATTCTACCCTCATTTTTCTCGAACACGTTTCCATGACACGCATCACGTCAAGCCACAAAGCCCCCTGATCCATCGTTCCGCCCGCCTCGGGATTGCCGTATGTTTTCCAATCCCTCCACATCTGAACCGCTTCCCAAAAATCCCCGGTCGCGTATCCGGGTAGCTTGTTCCGCTGCACCCGTTCAAGTACCGTTTCGACGGTCTCTTTTTCCCCGTCGCCCATTGCTAGCAGTTGGGTCTTGTTACTGTCCTCGAAATAGCCTTTCGCCCAAGCATAAAAGGCTATAGCTAGTTTTTTAGGCCTACCTCGTCCCCGCTCTGCCGTCGCCATATTTTCGCGCCGACAAGCGTGAGCATATAGGCGATCTTGTTATCCTTATCGTGATAGGCAAGCAGCTTCGCCACGCTGTCAAGCGCCGCGCCGTCCCTGCCCGCGAGATTGCGAACCCTGGTTACTGCCGTTAGGCAAACGTCGGCCCCGTTCGGTATTCCCCATTCGCCGGTTGACTTGTGAAGCAAGTCTATTTTTTCCCGATTGGTCAGCGCCCGATAGTCGAACGCCACGCGCTCCTTTTCGGGCAACGCCATTTCACTCTCGTCGTATTCGAGATACACCGTTCCGCCGATTGTAGCCTCTTCAAGTACCATGTCCCCTCCTGTAAAATATGGCGGATTACGCGCCGCCCCGCGGTTTTATCATGCCGTCGAGAAAGCCACGCCCCCGCTACACTGAACAGAGGCCGAAAAGCTCGCCACCCCGGCCACTTCCGAGCCGACCTGTATATTGGTAAGTTGCGCGGCCGATGCCGTCCACTTGGCCTTACTTCCCGCCGTTGCCGATGCTATGAATACCACAGCCGCCGCCGCGAGCGTGCCCGCGTTCGATACCTGATCGAGCATGATATTCTGCTGAGAGTCCGTTGACAGGTCGCCCGAGATCGTGCCGCTAGCGTTGCGAAGGCCCTGAACCGCTGCCGTGTTAGTGTCTCCGAACGCGGTAACGTCATTTGAGCCTACGTCGATGGTAAGTTGCCAATTCTTTATATTGGCTACGGCAGTACCGGCCCAAGTAACAGAACCTAAAATACCCTTAAGACTTGTAGTTGCCATAATTGCCCCTTACGTGGTCGAGTACTTCGCGCCGCCGGAGAGCTGGAAGCTCGCCGAGAATGAAGCCACGCCCGCCACCTCGGAACCGGCCCCGATGTTAGTCAACTGCGCGCCTGTCGCGTACCACTTCGCCTTCCTCCCCGCTGTAGTGGAGATATAGAGCGAAAGGGTAAGCGCCGAAAGCGTGCCCGTGCTACCTACCTGCCTAAGCAGGGTTTTTTGCGTAGCATCCGTCGAAAGATCGCCCGAAACTTGACAGGAAGCATTGCGGAGCCCTTGAACTGACGTGGTATTGGTATCCGCGAATGACGTTGTATCATTCGATCCCACGTCAATAGTAAGGCTCCAATTCTTGATATTCCCTATCTTCGTCCCGGCTCCGGCCCCGGATGCGATTGAGCCCCCGAGTCCTGTATAAACCGCCATATTTCACCTCCGGGCCTAGAGCCCGCCCTTTATTTCAAGAAGCAAGTTTTCGCAAGCTATCTGGCCTCCACTGAGTTGCCATAATGTAGCGTTAGCGTCAGCCTGCACCTTTTTTTGTGCTTCTATCTCCCTGAGAATGTCCGCCTTCCGCGCGAGTATTACCCCGCATAAATCATCATGATCATCATACCCGTAGCGCCATGCTGAGTGCGTGAGCTGCGTTTCTTCAGGTGCCCATACCTTGACCCCTCGCGCATGGGCAATCCCTAGATAAAACTTGACGCTTGGCCGTTGCCGTATGTACTCCGTTTCATGCGCCATGATTATCCCGTAGAGTTTTATTTCCTCGTACCCGAGATAGATGGCATACGCGAGCATGTACGAGATCGTGCAGAAAAAGTCGGCTCCGACAGCATCGGACACTTCATCTAGCGGGAACGATTGGCTAGTCGGGATATCACGCTCGACCCTCTGCATGATTACCGGCTTGCCGCACTCCGCTAGCTTTGCCAATTTCGGGAGAAACTTGTTACGCTTGTGCATCTCGAATAGCACATCGTATCGCGTAACGTCGTTCCAGCTATTGTCCTCCGTATTCTCTTTCTTGACCCCGTTCAGAGACTCGGAGAAAACAGCGCCCGAAATCGCCCATATATCGAAAGACTTGTCACCATACGGAGCATCGGCCTTACTAGGCGCGCTCCCCACAATGCAAAGCCTCTTGCGCTTACGGGATAACATATTCTACCCTAGCGTCAAACTGCCATTGCCAAGAGTTCCCGGTCAATTCAATGTCTCGTACCATCGTGCAATCCGTCCTCTTTATCACGATACCGTCATAACTCCCGCCTAAATGATTTATGATCTTACGTGCCGCTAGCGCAATAGACTTTCCGCCCTTGGTAGCCGTTACAAAGTCAAACTGCACTCGCGCCTGCCCCGTGTCCACGTTGCCGAAAGAATCGGGATCGGCGGGATCGGATATCACGTTGTAAAAAGCATAGGGCTCTGTCGCTCCATCGGGGGCAGAATAGGCATGTAGGCCGCCCGTCAACGTAGCAAGCCACGCGGTTTGCGCCCTGAGCGTTACGTCGAGAGCTTGCTCGATTGTGGTGCTAGCCATGATATGCCGCCCTTATTGCCGCTCTAATAGCGGTTCCACGGCGTAATTCCCTAGCCCGCTTGCTATAGTCAATCGCGGGTCGAAGGTAGGGCTGTCTTGGATAGTTGGGCATGTCGCGCCGCCCATATTCTACAGCTCCGGCGTATTCAAGATTCGATCCGACGTATCCGGTTTTTTCTTCTGCCGGAGGTTCCAAGTAATTAAACGCGCTAGTAGTTCCGGGCCTAGCCTTGCGTTTTCTCACTTTACCCTTCGCGGTTAGCTTTTTGGCTCCCGTGGACATTCCGCTAGGCCCGCCCTGATTCAATCCCCCGCTAGCTTTATTCGTCGCCCACATAATCGAGTTTTTAAGTTGCCCATAATCGACGGGCGAAAGTTCCTTAGCAAACCCGGTCAATATGATGCACTCGCCCATGATGATATTGTCCACGGTTTTATCCGTAAGTATTTTCGAGTAGTCTATATGGCTAGGCGTTATCGTTATGCCGATCATGCATTGGCCTCGATTAGTTCAGGCTGTTTATAGGCATCGCGTATTCTCTTGCAAGCTATGTCAAAATATCCTTCGTCTATTTCTATTCCGATAAATTTTCTCCCCATCTCGGCGCAAGCTATCCCGGTTGTCCCCGAGCCTAAAAATGGATCAAGAATAATGTCGCCCGCCTTCGTGTAGTCTTGCAGTATTCTTTTGAATAGTCTAACCGGCTTTTGAGTGGGATGTACCCGTACTTCCTTACGCCCATCCGCATTAACAACCCCGCCATGCATAACCCGATACATTCTGTCAAACCCATGATCTTTATTTGTCCAAGCCAATTCAAACGGGGAGCCTAACATTCTATCCGCATTTTCATTGACTCTCTTATCCCAACAAATCCATCTGCCTCTCGATGGAAGTTGCCAAGGATAACAATTTGCTCCGAATGCTATTACTAAGCATTGCATAGATAATATTGACCTAATATCCAACCCGCCCGCATCGTTCCTGATATTATCAAATACTTGTGAATTAGGAAGATTAGATTTTTGCGCGTTCCATTCTATCCCATAAGGAGGATCGGTTATAACGGCGTCAATATGCCCGAGCGTCGGCAGTATATCGAATGCATCCCCACAATATAGGGTAGCGTCTCCGATATGTTCGACTCTCATAGCACCGCCTCGGGCGATTCCTTGACGTAGACCTCTTGATGATGATTCGCAAGCTCGCTAAGAATCTTTATATTAACGATTTCATATGTTCGGCTATTGTGCTTGATCTTCATCGCGCGAGTGATCGCAACGGAAGAGTGAAGGCAAAAGTACCCGTCTCCCCGCGCCTCAGTGGCCCCGCCCATGCGCGCACGCTCCCCGGACAACTCATGCAAGCCCGAGCCCTTGAATGGCGAGCCCGTGATAGCGCTCCACGTATTGTCATACGGCCATGTAGCGGAAGCCGAGTAGCTATAGACCGCGATTGACTGCGTGTAGAAGCGCTCGATGCCCATTACTCGCCGCCCTCCGAACCGGAAACTTCATACGGGAAATACGTGCGATTCTCGTTCATGTGCCATTGGATAGTTCCGCGCCCGACGCGGTGATTCTTCCAGGGCCGAAGGGAATTGAGAATCTCGTCAGGATACCCCCCGCGCGTAACGCCCCCGGCCGCGCGAGTTTCGGAGTAGTTGCCAAGGCTCATTGAGGCGAGGCCCGCTGAATTGGAGTTGGATAGCTGATACCCTATCATGCGCGAGGCGATCAATTCTAGCGGCTTGGGGAAGTTGCAAAGGTCAACCCGAACCGTATAGCCATCGGTCGATTGAAGCTCGTCAACGATGGCCTCGGTAGTAGTTAGGTAGGTGTCTGCCTGAGCCGCGATGGTGAAGATGCCATCGTTCAGCCGCGAGCCCGAAACGATGATATTCCCACCCGTGGGATAGGCCATCGCAGTAAAACCGCCCGCGTCAATCAGGATTTTATAGGTCGAGCCCGTAACGTCAAAGTAAATGTCATCCGATGAAAAATCGTAATCGTCCGCGACAAACTTGTTATTGCACTCCTCGACGATATCCGCATAGACAATCGGAATTAGGAGTGAGATTAGCGCGTCCCGCGTCGCATCGGTATCGCTGATTCTGAGATATGCCTTGACGTTTGCAAGTGTTACCATTACTCGTCCTCCATCCATCCCCGAAGGACAGAAGTGCATATTGACGTGTTATTCCCTGCCGTTGCGATTACCCGCATATCGACCTTCGCCGGGAGCTTGATAGGGAACTCGTAGTCAAGCTGTGTTGCCGCGTCGCTCATCCCTACTTCGATAATAGGCATCATAAAGTCAATGACGGCCTCGCGCCGATCATCGTAGGACGCGCGAACCGTAAAAACGGTATCCTTATTTTCAGCCGCGCCGGTTGAACTAAACCGGGCGGACGTTATGTACAATGTTTTACCGAGAGGCACAGTATAGGCCGCATTGCGCGCCCGAGTCATGCCCGTTCCTATTCTGGAGTACACCGGGCTATCATCGGTTTCCCGTATATCGACATTGCCCGCCGCAACCTTGCCAGTACCTACACGATAAGCGCGGAAATTGTTTATCCGTAGAATGTTAGTCGCGGCCGTGGGCACTTCAGTAGCGCCGTTTAAGGTAACTATTTCCGTGCGCTCCACGTAAGTTGTATCGAGGTAGGTGATTTGTACTTGCTGAATACCTGTCCCGGCCGCTGTATCATTCCCCGAGTCTGATACGACCTCAAGCTGAATTGGCGAAGGTGGAAAAGTAAACGTGCCTCCGACGGCCCATAAATCCTCGGGCGCGGCAGAGTCTACAGAGGCGTTGTACCCCATTTTCGACCATGCGTAATGGCCGGGGATATTCCCTTCGGCGATCTGGTAAAGGTATGGGGTAGAACAATAGCGCGGCATACCGCCAGCGTTCTTGAACCCGAAAGCATCCCCTGCGGTGTCAACCCATCGGCCTACGAGATTGGCTAGGTTCATGTCGTCCTCCCGAGTCCCGGGCGAGTTTCCCCGCCCGGGGTTTAGACAAGAACCTTAGGCCCAAAGCTCGGGGTCGTAGGGAATCTCGGCCCAAGTCAGCGCGACGCTGTAGGTCGTGCTGGACGCGGCCGGGGTAGATACGACCTGGATCGCGGTGCCCGGCTTGAGAGCCAGCTTCGCGTTGAACTCGAAATTGAGATCCTGCCAAGCCTCAGAGGCGGGAGTGCCTTCGAGCCACATGCCGAGGCCGGTAAGCATGAACAGGGTACCTACGGCGGTGAGGGTATTGGTCGCGGGCGACCACTTCGCCATAGACTTTTTCTCGCTGCCGAGGAGGTTGGGAACGGCCGCCACTTCGGTATAGGCCGAAATGGGCGCAGCGGTGCCGAGGGCCGATCCGCAGTTGACCTTGTAGTTCAGGCCGATGGAGTGGATTACCTCGGTGCCAGCGGCAGACGGTCCGAGAGAGAGCGTGATGGGTACGACGAGCCTGCCAGAATCGGCGGGATTCCACAGGGACGGCACGTTGGTCGCCGAATCGTACTTGAGAATCGAAAGGGGCGTAGCGGTGAAGCCGGTGAAGATGTAGCCCTTGCGGAGCCAGTCGAGATACTGCCCGCCGATAGAAGCGACGGGAAGCGCGTCGGCATAAACGCCCTTGACATCCTTGGTCGCGCCATTGAGATCCTGAATCTGAAGCCTGCTCATATTAACTCCTCCTCATCTTCGACATCTTCGTCCGAGATTTCCGTCCCGGTTTCGTCTTCGATGAGTAGCCTGATTTTCCTTAACTCACGCAGGATGGCAGACGAAATAGCAGCGGAACTAGCCGCCAATCGCGTAGCCTCATCCTGGGAGTCAAGCCCAGCCTGGATTTGTTCCTCCAGAATCTGCGTAATTCTTGGAACGCTCATTTTGTGGCCTTCTTTTTCTCGGGCTTAGCGCCCTCGGCCTCAGAAACGATCTTGGGCGGCCTCACCGGCTTGCGCCGTTCGATAACCGGGGCTGCGACGGGAGGCTCAAAGGAAAGCCCCCGCCGTCTAGCCTCGGCGATCAATACGGGATTCACGGTGTCAAAGGGGCCGTCTTCAAAGTCCCATATAACCCGCGAAGTACCGGGAGCCCTAAGCTGTCCCTCCCCGTATATTTTCATGCCTTACCCCGTAACCACGGCTACGCCGCCGGTAGCCGCCGAGGCGGGAACGTCCGTGTAGACCGTATCCCATCCAGCGTCAACCCAAATAGCCCATCCGACCATGGCGCATTTCTGGAGCAGTATGCCCATGTTATCGGTATCCGTCCCACCGATTGCGGCGGTGAGAGCAGTAGCCGCGCCCGAGTACCAGTTGACGAAAGAGCAACCCCGGAAGATTACCCATCCACCAAGCGTTGCCGCATTGGTGATAGAGACGGCCATGTGCCCCGCCGTGGTCGAGTTTGAGGTAATGTAGCAATCCTCGAAGAAGTCCTGGCCGATTTGCTGAGTGGAGACGCCGAGCACGATAAGCGCGTTTGCGGCGGCCCATGCGGTCGAGTTGCTCCCGAAGAAGCAATGCTTGAATACGTTCTCAGAGGAGTTGACGGTCAAGCAGTAGGCCGTAGTCTGAGCGCAGGCGGTCGCGTTTGTCATGTTGAAATAGCAATTTTCGAAGTAGTTGTAATCGGCAGAGACAAGCATAGCGCCGTCATCCGTAGCGACGGAACCATTCTGCACAAAGCCGATATTGATGAAGCTGTTCCCGCGCCCGGTTACGTTGACTAGCGGGCGGCAGTGAGTGGAGATGGTCGAAGCTCCGGGGGCCGCGTTTGCGGTAACGGTATCGGTCAGGGTCAGCGTTCCCGCCGTAACTGCCGCCACGGTATTTATAACCGTAATAGCCGTGCCGGAAGTAACCGCAACCAGCACCGCGTCGCCTACCTCGAATCCTGCCGTCAAGAATCCGGCGGCGGTATCGGTAATCACCCCGGCCGCCGTCCAGGACAGCGTAGAAGCGGCATAGGCCCGGTCAGTGGACGCGATGCGCGCCCGGCAGTCGAATCCCTGCTTTGAGGCGATGCCGACTACAGTCACGCCGTGCAGTGCCCAGGTCAACGTGCCGCCAAGATAGGCGGTAGTGTCGGCCGTGGTAGTGGACGGATAGGCCAGGATGGCGATGCCGTCGCCGACCGACGTGGTACATTTATTGTACGCGGCCCGGATCGTCTGCACGGCCGTGCTGATTGAGCGCCCGTCGGCCCCGTCCGAACCCTTCTCGGGATCAACGTAGAACCACGTCCCGCGAATAAGCGGAAGGGAGCCCACCTCAGAGATGATTTCCAGGGCGTTGCCCAATCCCTTCGATATCGCAGACGAGGACTGAAACTTCTTGGTTCCCATTTTCTACTCCTTACGCGCTGTAAGCAAGGCCCGTAATCGAGCCATGGTACAACTCGGTGCCGTAATCGAAAGACGGCTGCATATAGAGGAAGCCAGCCGCGACGGCCGCAGTCTGCCCCTTCACGTAGTAGCCGACATCGAGGCCGGGAGCGCTTCCCGCGTCCATTCTCTGGCCGATCTGAATGCCCTCAGTCGAAGGAGGAACAGGGCAGAATACCGGCGCGCACACTGAGCGCTCAACGATGTACACCTGATCGCTAGGCATTTGAGGCGAGTACAGGGCAGTAAGAACGCCTGAGCCGCCCGCGCCAGGGACGAGGAAGTCCTTAATATACACGCCGCCCATATTCCGATCCATCGGCGCATAGCCATAGATATCGGAAAGCTGCTGGATATTGAACGCGCCACAAAGTACCACAGGATCAATGAAGGGCGAGCCGGAGGCAACCATCTTGCGCACAAGCTCCTCGATCATTTCCTTGGACAGCTTCAGGCTGCCTGCCGCGACGGTGTTAGTCGTGATCGCGTTCTTGAAGCCGCGCATCGAGGTAGCCGTAGCGGAAGTGCCCTCGGCAACGTAAGCGCCCTGGAGCATGGAGAACTCCAAGTCCTTGGCAAGCGCGATAAGATTGACTTTCTTCTGGAAGGCGATATTGGTGAGCGATTCGCCGAAACCGTCCGCATTGACGCTGGAGCTATAATACTGTCCGCTCTGCGATTCCTTACGGAAGGTAGACTCGACATGCCGCCACTGAATTTGGCAGACGTTGACCGCCTGAGTCAGCTCTACCGTAGTAGCGACGGCATCGCTTTTCGCGGTGTCCTCAGAGATTACAGTCTGCGCGCCGCCGCCGGGCGTGTAGTAGTTGGAAATGGGAATAGTCCATGCCCGGGTTCTCTTGGTCTTCGAGGCAATGGACGCGAGAAACGGCGTGCTGTTCGCGCCGTAAGCATAAAGCAGTCCTCGATAATTGAGGACATCAGAATCCATAGGCGTGCTCATTTGTGCTCCTAATGTGCGGCCCTAGCTGCCGCCTCTAGCTGTTCATGCAATGCAAGCGCTTCGTCAGCCCGCTTGGGGTCTTTCAGCGCCTCATTGTATCGGGTCAAGAGATCAGCGGGAGGAGGAGTTGCGCCACCGCCCCTCGGCTGTCCATTGTTCCCGAGCCTATCTTTCAACGCGGCCTCTACTGCCTTATCGCTATACGCCTTCCAGCGTTTCGCAAACGCATCTACGGCCGCTCCGGTTCTATCTTCGTCCTCGCCGATAAACCGCTCGATATCATCTGCCGGGATTCCGGCATCCGCCGCGCGCTTAATGGCGAGGGCCTTAAGGCGCTCTCGCTTCAATTCTGCCTTCTCGGCTTCCCGTTCGGCCTTCAACGTATCCAACTCAATCCTGAGCGGGTCTTTCTCGGGATTGCGCTTTTTGATCTCGGCCTCGACAAGTCCAGGGAGCTTTTCTTTCTGGAACCGTTCATCATGGGCGATGACTTTCGCGGAAATCTCCGAGTCAAGCGCGCCCTTGAAATACCGATTCCCCTGAATGTAGGCCATGGCCTTCTCGTTGGAGTCGATCCCCGCGAGCGGATTGCCCGCGACGATTGCTTCCTGAATTACCCTCTCAGCCTCTCCCCGATCCGACTCCGGCAATTTAGCGACAAGCTCCTTCAAGTTCATGAGACTTCCTTTGCCCCCGGACGTTTCCCCCCGGACGCTCTGTAGATTGATTCACCTAATACAATGAACTACTATATAGCGTTTGTCAAGTATACGATATGCCATATATAGCGATGTGATAGGGCAATAAAAAAGCCCCCGATTCCGGGGGCTCGCTTGGCTTGGCGCTAGATGCTACTTGTCGAACATCTCCGCTTTGATCGCGGTAGTCTCGGCGGCCTGAGCGTCGATCTCCTTGAGTTCGAGCCGGGCCTCTACCAGCTCGCCGATCTTGTCCACCGCGCCGTTGGCGATCTCGCCCATGAGCTTGTCGATCTTTTCCTGGGTGTCGATCTTCTGGGACTCGTAGGAGTCGGCGGCCCCGGCGAGCGCACGCTGTACCTTGTTCTTGACGAATGGTTTCTTCAAAGCCTTCCCGGCTTCCTCAGTAATCGCGTAGAGCTTGTCAAACATGGACATAGTTCCCCCTTGGCCCTTGGGCCTATTCGATTGTTAGCCGCCCGAGAATTGCTCGGCGACGTGATGCCCTAGAAAGCGATATAAAATGGCCCCCCGTGTAGCTTAGTGCGCCTTTTGCCGGGGAAAGATCAGATTCGTTATAGCTGTTTGTTTCACCATTGTCCCATGCAACTACATAGGGCAAACCGCTCCCGCACACCTCTTTAATTATCCCATCCGAAGTCCCGCCCTGCGATCCCCACTTAAAAGTCCCTGAATGGCTTACCCTATCGCCTACCTTATATTTCACGCTTCCCCCCTTGACTGTCTCAATTATCGCTAGTCTGTTGCGGGATTGCAATACCCCCGCGCTAATTGTTAGTAGTGGCTAACTATACGCCCTTCGGCCAGCCATCTTCCGGCGACCATCCCTTCTCGCGCGCCCAAGTGTCGAAGGTTGTATATGGTACAATCCCCTCGCCTCTAATGCGCCGCACGCTAGGCTCGATGCCCTCTAAAACGTCGTATGCACTGCATCGGCAGTTGATGTCGTCCTCCGGCACTCCGAACTCGCGCGGCTGTGGGGCCGATACCCCGTCAATCCAAAATAGCCCGTTCTCGTCGGCGTATTCCCCGTCTAGCGCTCCGTGGCTAGGCCGCGTCCGCTTGTCTAGCGTCGCACTCCAACGCTTGCGAACGTCGAGCCCCGCCTCTAGCGCTTGCCCGTGAGCCGCCTCGGCGCCCTCCGACCAGCACCGCCCGGCTTCGGTTCGTACTACTCTTTCGGCTTGCCATAGGCCCTTATCGAACTCGGCCCGGATCGCGCGCGCTACCTTGGTGTAGCTTTGTCCTAACGTGATGCCCCGCATGATGGCCGATTGAGTCGCGTATATCCCCGCCGTGGTATTCTTTGACCACGTTTTAACCAAGTCGAGGCCGGAGACTTCGGAATACACGCTTGCCCGGATGGCCGCCACGGGAAGCGCCGGAATGCCTAGTTTTATCCCTACAGCCTGATCGTAGGCCCAAGTGTTGCGATAGTAGGCATCCTGGACGGCTTGCGCGGAGGTTTCTTCGGTCAACTTTATTCCGGCTTTTCGGATCTTCCCCATTTCGTCGGCGAGATTCTGTAGCCGATTGGCGAGCTGGTTATAGCGGATCGCGTCTTCCTTGCGAATGTAGATAGGCCCTTGCGTGGTTGTAACCGGATTCGGCAATCCTACCTTGGCGTATAGCTTGCCGATATCAGCGACCGTCGCATCATAGGCATCCTTGTAAAGCCTAAGCAATGCCCGGTCTATGGCATTATTACGCGCCTTCTCGGATGCGTAGTAGCCTTGCTCTTGCAGCTTGGCTAGGTCGCGGAAGGGCTCAGGCATGACGCTTGCGGCCGTATACAAATAGCCATGCTACTCCGACGCAGAAAAATATAGCGCCAACGGGAAGGCAAACGAAAAAATATATCCCCCAAACTATATCCGCTCCGCTCATACCTTGCCCCCCCTTACAGATCGGCCCAAGCATCGTCCTCGCCGTCATTATCCCATACCCTAGACAATGCTTCCTCGGATAAATAGGTCGCGTCAGTACACCCCCATTCATACTCAATCGCATCCGTTCGCGTAATCATGCTTTGACCTCCCTCTTTATCGCCCTCAGCTCCTTAGTCCATCCGTTGCGATCGGAATCCCCCGCAAGCCGCCGCGCGTCCTCGGGGATGGTACGAATGAACTTTAGGCACCGTTCGAGGTTCGCCCGTATGCCCCGTATCTCGACGAGAAGTCGCTCGATCTCCCCCGTGAATGTTTCGGCCATATATCCCCCTCTTGGATGGCTAAACCGGCGCGAAAAGCTCCGGGTAATGTAGCCTTAACCCTGGATATGTAGCGTCGATCCCATATTTGAATATGGACAATGTATCATATAAGCACCCTTCACATTTTTCGATCTTCCTAATAATCTCTAGCCATTCTGACATAGTAAATCCATCTATCTTGATTGCATCTTTCCCCACTGCCACCCTTGGTTTTATAGTCGCAAGGCGTCTTTCAAACTCGGCCCTTTCCATATATCCCCCTTCCTGATTCTATCACGGCTTCGAGGATTGCGCTAGAATAAATCGGCGCTCCTTGCGAATGTTTAATCGGGAGCGCGTAGAGTGGTTATGCAGATTCTTTTTAACGTCAGATGCTGAATGCCCTCCGCAAACGCAGAGTTTCCCGCTTCGGCATTCTGGATTCTTGCATTCTGACATTACCGCCTTGGACATCATTCCCCCTTATTCGCATCCGGCGCGGGCTTGCCAATAGGCGCGACTACTTCCGGCTTATCCGGCGTGAATGCGTCGGCGGGCTGTAGCATCCGCATAGCATCCTCTCGCGTCATCGTCGGCATGGCCGCTAGGACTATCTCGACGGCCGTCGCAAGCGGTAGCTGATTGTCGGCCACGGCTTGCGCCACGGTTACAAGCGACGCCACCTGAGCCCCGTTCAAGGCCTGAGCCTGCACATCTTCGCCCGCGACGATCTCGGCCCCGCCTTCCTCGGCACCCTCGACGCTACCCGTCCCCGTGCCTTCCTCGATTTCCTTCGCCGTCTCCTCCACGTCAGGCACTAGGCTATCAGGCAATAGCCGCAACGCCACCCGAACGGGAAGCTGTACCGGCGACACCTTCATGAACATTTCAACCGCCGCCTGAAGGTCAAAGGGAAGATTCCGGTTGAACTTTATCGAGACTTGCGGCCGATCCTGTGGGTTCACCTTGAGATTGCCCGTCGCGTTCTGAATCAATCGAATCCGCCACTGAAGGAAGCGGGAGAAGTACGCCTCGTATGTCGCGCAAGCGTACTCGAAGGGCAGGAGCTTGTAGGCGAGGCTTATCCCGCTTATCTGCCCCGTGGTAGCCAAATCCTTATTGTCAAAAAGCAACATCATGTCATAGGCCAGCCGCTCGAAAAGCTCGTCCGCGTTCTTTATGAAATCAATCGGAATGTTCTTGACAAGGAAGGCGACGGCGTTGTTTACGTTGTCCCCCAAGTCCTCGAAAGTGCGCGTGATCTTGAGCTTGTCAATCTCGTTCATGCCCGTATCGTCAAGCTCCGTCGATAGCCGGTTCCGCAAAAGCAAGTAGGATGAAGCGAACCGCTGCGCCTCATTCGCGTAGTCCTCCGAGACTATCCTGTCGCGGAAGTCGATGATCGAGCGCACATGGTCAAAGATATTCGTACCATAGCGGGAGATTTTAGCCTCAGCGAAAGGCACTTCGCCGTATGCGTGCGGTATGGGGTTAGGCTCACCGGTTACTAATACAACCTCGCCGCCCATCTTATATGCGTATTTCGTTATATTCTGTTTGTCGTATGTATAGACTTCCTTATACTCTTTCCCGGCTTCGTCTTCCTTGGTGTAATAACGAACGAGCATAATCAGCTTCCGAGGAAGAGAATCATCCCATACGGGAATACACTGCTCGACCGGCACCTCGACAAATCGCGGCTCGCCGTCGAGCATATAATGGTACTCCCATGCGCTCCCGTGAGCGCAAGCCGTCTCGAACTCCTCATGCGTGGTCAAGCCTTCGTCGTTCGCGTCGAATATGGGCTTGAGGGTTTCCTCGTAATACTTCTCGTCAATCTCAGTGGAGTAGGTGATCGCCCCGGCCCCAGCCATGTAGCCGGATACCATGGCGACAGCCTTGCGGACGATAGGGATTGATATGCGGTTGTCGGGCTCCTCGTGAGCCGCCCGCCCGAGAATAGCGACGTTCTTGCCCTCGATGTACTTTTTTTGGGTAGCAATCTCGGCGCATCGCTTGGAGTCGCCGTCGATCAGTTTCTTTAGCGTTTTCGTGTCCATTGTGCGCCCCTACGATTAGGCTATTCATATTGTATCGTGCTTTTGCCCGGTTGTAAAGCTACAGCCCGAGCGCCCCGGCTGACGGGCCAGCGCGAATCGGCCGCCGCTTGTCCACCCGGTAGCGGATCGCGTCAATCCCATGGTTGAACATATCAATAGGCTCCTCTAGCCATTTCCCGTTCTTGTCCTGCTTCCAACAATACGAGCTGAACTCGCGCTGCAGATTCGAGGATCGCGGCGTTATGTACTGCTTTTTGGTTTTCATGGCCGAAATGCCATAGCGTACAGAATCCGCCCCCTTCTTGCATGGGTAGATATTCCATCCCGCCCGGTGGATCTCGTCAATGCTCTTCGGTTCTGCCGAGTCGGCGATAATGTCGGTGTACCGTGATACTCCTAGCTCTTTAAGCATAGCGCATATCTCGGGATTGGTCAGCCCGGAGCGGTAAAGGATCTCGTCGTAGTAGAAAGCGTCCGGAGTCTCGAATACCTGAATCAGCGTAGTCGGATCGTTTGTATAGCCAAAGTCCATACCGTAACCCATAGACTTAGCACCTGGCGGCACGGCGGCTATACTCCAATCGGGGAATACCACGCCCTCGACTATGCCCCATTCCCCTAGCCCGTAGACTCGATAGGCACTAGGATTCGTTTCCTGTAGGCGCTCGATAGTAGCTGCGTAGGCAGGGTCAAGGAAACAGTTGTCCCGGTATGTTGACGTATGCTCGTATACCTGCCCCTTGGTATAATCCGAATCGTAGAAGTATTTTTTCAGCCATGAATAGACGGAAGTCGGGTTGAATGTCAGAGTGATTTTCGGCGGCCGCTTGCTTATCGACCGGATGCGCCTGTCTATTTCCTCGAAGTCGGCTTGGGTTACTTGGTCGGCTTCCTCAATCCACGCATCGGTCGGATCGTAAATGGATTTCAGCTTGTCGGCGTCGTCTAGCCCGACCAGGATAATCTCCCCGGCCTGGCAGGAAAACAGCATTTCGGTCTTGTTTATCTTGAAAACGTCCTGCACCCCGATATCTCGAATCCGCTTCCGTAGCAACTCAAATACCGATTGGCGCATGGTAGCGGCGACTTTTCGGGCTACAATCGTCCGGCTAGTCCCGCCCCCGGTCAGGGTTCGGAGAATAACATCATCGGCGACAGCCCAGCTTTTGCCCGATCCTGAGCCCCCCCGGAGAACATTGTATTTGAATTGTGAATCGTAGAACGGTTGAAATGCCCTATTCCGGTTTATCTGCATACTTTATCAGGATCTCAAGCGCCTTCCCCTCGGCAGACGATAGCTCCATGGATTGAGTCGGCGTACCCCATGCCCGGTTCAAGAGAGCTTCGGCCGCGCGTATCTTGTCTCCGGGCCGGGCTTGCTCGTCCTCGAACACGTGTAGGAGCTCTTGGATAGCCCTGGACGAGGCCGCGCGGCACATCTCGCGCACGTCTTCGGGTATCTTGGGGCGGCCGCCGGGATTAAGCACCTCGCCTTTCTTGATCGGCCGCCCTGGCCCGCGCCTTTTGGCTTTAATTTCGCCGTTCTGTGCCATACCGGTACTATATCACGATTTCCGCATATTGGCAAGGCCGGGGGCAGTCCACCCCTCGGACTCATGCCCGCATAGCCTACAGCGTAGGACTTGCCATAGCCTACCGGCTTTCCAGTACCAGCGATCCTCGACGTACTCGTGGCGGCAGGGATTGGCTTTCATGGCGTATCGTGTCCCTCGAATTGTCCCTGTACCGGCTTCCCGCAATACGGGCAGAATCGAAGCGGAACCGGCAGCTCTCCCCGCCATTCATGCCCGCAAGCCGTCAGCCAGGCCGAGGGCGTCTGAGTCCAAGTGCAAGTCATATCGCCTTGCATCCGCCGCCGACGTGATGCCGCGCGCGCATTGTATCGTGAAGCGCATCCCATTCTCGGATTATTGCCGCCACCCCGCCGGGCCATCGCTGGTAGGGCTCGCCGTTAGCCTTGAGCGGCCACCAGCGCGGGCCGATGGGGCGTTCCTCGATGAGTAGGCCGCAATAGCGGTACAGGTGAGGCGAGCATACAAAACCGTTCATGGCTTGCCCTCCCCCAGAGCGGCGCGGGCGATGTCCATTGCGTTTTCGGCTCGTCTGAATGAGGTTATGCAATCGCCGAGATCGGCAAGAGCCACGATCCGCACCAGCGCCTCGCGCAGTTTCGCCTCGCGGGCACGGAGCTTGACGATCTCAGCCCGCATCTCGTCTAGGTCAATAGTCGTCGTCCCCTTTTGCGTGTAGACAGCTTGCAGGTTTTGGTTAGGGCAAGCCGTAAGACTCGCGTGGTACTTCCCGCACTGCCCACAATACACGTCACTCATGGCTTTCCTCCTTCGGCTCGGAGCGCAGGAGGGCGGCGCGAGCGTATCCGCCATAATCGGCCATTACCGCGATAAAATCTTTGCCACCTGGATTGGTGATTGATCCGCCCCTTTTATAGTGTTCTACATCTGCGTACCACTCTAGCGCCTCTCGTAGTGCCGTCACGTCAGGGGCGGGAGCGGGTTGCCGTACCAGCACCAAGTTTGGCTCCTCACCCGTTGCTTGCAGGATCATCTTGCAGACCTCTTCCGGCAGGCGCCACTTCGGTTCGTCTAGGCAAAGTTGACTGCCATCGACGATAGCTTGCAGTAGCTTACTGCCGCTGTCTGTCGGGAACTTCTCGCGGAGAATGGCGGCGAGATCAAATAGCGATTTGATATGGGGTTGATCCTTCCACTCCTTTACGGCCCACTGCTCCTTAGCGCAGAAGCTGAGAATCGCCTCCCGTAGCGCCGCCACGTCGGGGGCGGGAGGGAACTCCTCGCGGAGAATGGCGGCGATCTCTTCCTTAGTGGTGTGCGGAGGTGAGTCCCATATCCGCTCCGCCGCTCGCTCATAGTCGCTCATCGCGCCCTCCCTCGCTGGTATCCCAAAATGAAGCTGACTACACCAAAAAGAACTACTACGGCGACGCTGATGATAAGCTCACCTTCGCTCATCGTGATCTCCTTCGGCTCATTCGCTCCATAGTATTGCGAGCTATGATGATCTGGCTGTCTAGCCATGTCTTGCGCGCAAGATCGGCTTTGATACCTTCCCATGCTCGGTCGAGGCGAACATTGATAGCGTCAAGCTCACCCTGCATCCGGGCTATGTCGGCTTCGGTCATCGTGGCCTCCCATCAGCCTAAAGTGCCGAGAACGGAATCGAGAGCGTCGTCAATAGCAGGGCCTCGTCCGCAATGCCCTCGCCAATCTTCGCCGTGAACAGCTTTCTTGCACGCCTCTACGATCTCCTTGTCTCGGGCGCGGATTAGGGCGGTTATTTTATCCATTGCCCCCTCCCGAGGGCCATAGTATTCTAGCAATGTAATTCCTATATCGGTTGCAAACTCCTCTGCGCTTTTCATGGTGCCTCCTAGTCAGACGCGTACTGTTCTTCATTCCCGTCATCTTCGCCGATAGGATTATCAAATCCGTATTTTATTGCCGTTGCTTTAAGGGTAGGCAAACCATATTGAGCATATTCGTCGAAATCTTCCAGCCCTTCTTCGAGTACCCAGTTCCACATACAGACGACGCTGTGCATCAAACTTGCGGATATTCCGCGCTTGTCGAGTGCTTTTTCAAACGCAAAGGCAAGATCATCCTTGAGATGCTTTAGCACATTCTCTCGCGTGAGCGGTTCCGGTACATGGTGCCCTTTATATTCGTCCTTTAACTCGACCCCGATATCAGCTAACGCTTCTTCGGGCAGGAACGACGCAAGCCTACTCACGTCTCGCCCATCAATCGTATCGGATTTGTAGCGCCTAATATGCCCTAAGGTTTTCATGATTCCTCCCCCCGTTTGTGCATATATCTTTCAGGATCAAATCCGTCCCGTCCCTCTTTTTCGGCCTGAGCAACTTGCTTCTCGTGTAAAAGAATGTCTCTTGCTAACCGATTCGCTACCGCCTGGATATTACTTATCTGCTCCAAGTAGTGTTTAAGCGAATCACGTTGCGCTATTAGGCACTCTCGATGCCATCTCATGGACTTTTTCATTTCCCCGCCTCCTTATCCAGCGCCTCGCGGAGCGCCTTGACGTATCTACAATGAAACGAATTGTACGGGTGCGAACAGCTAGGATAACCGTCGCATACTCCGCACCAATCTTTTACTAGCGCACGGGCGGCGGCGATGATCGCGGCGGCGGTGTCCTTGGGTTCCGGCGTGTAATTGGCAATGTCAGCCGACAATCGCTTTTCTTCGGCTGTTTCAACCCGTACCATCATTCCCCCCTCATTGCCTTGCGGAGCGGCTTGTTTCTCTCGCGCCAGCCCTCGATATTCTCTATCAGCCATTCGCGGGCGTGCCGCTTGGCTCCCCAACGCGAGGCCGTCAGCTCCAAGTCCTGCACCGCTTCCTCCCCAATCTCGGCAACAAGATTGATCCGGTACTGCCAATGCTCGCCCTCGTGGTAGCAGTTGCACTGGGTACATTGCGGGCGGAGATTGCGGAGGTCAAACCTAGTCCCCTGGTGATGCCGTGGAATGAAATGCCCGCAGTCCAGCCCCTTCCAGAAATACAGCTTCCCGCACGTGTAGCACGGCACCATTCCGGGAAACTCGGAATACTGAGCCGGTGCCGCCCTGACGAAAAAGGATATCTCCGCGTCAAGCAGCTTCTCAAGCTCGCCGTGCGACATGTCTTCGAGCGTTCTACGCTTCAACCCTGCCCCCCTTCGCTTGCCTTGCGCTTCCGGTAATCTTCCCCGGAAAACTTCAGTAGCGCCCCGCCCTGGTTTAACCGGCTCATAATGTCCTCGCCGATGTAATTCTCAAGGCAATCCGCGCATCCATTCCCCGGGCACGTTTTCCGCGTATGCTTATTCGAGATCAATATCAATGGGAGGCCACGGGTATGCCTTTTGTCAATCAAATAAGATAACCAGTTTTGCTCGGCGTCGCCGCCCTTGGTACGGCCGATCTCGTCAATGACGAGCAAGGGCAAGCGGGCCAGCTCATCCACGATCTCTAATTCCGTTTTTTGCGCTATAGCAGTGTAGCTCGCCCTGATCGTGGTAGATATCTCGTACATGGACATTATACGCCCGCCTAGAATGTTCAGCGCCGCGCAAGCGAGATGCGTTTTCCCCGTTCCGTTCTTGCCCGTCATCACAATCTTGCAAATCTTCCCAGCTACAAGATCCTGCACGCGCGAGAGGTTGTGCTTTAGTTCCGGCGTAATGGCCTCGAATCCGTCAAGGCTTGCATCGTAAAACGCGGGTTCAATGTTCATCGCGGCGAAATGTACGCGCCTTTTTGCCTCTGCCTCCCGCGCATCTTCCTCGCGCTGTTGCGCCTCGGCCTTAGCCCGTCGTTCTTCGGCCTCTTTCTCCCCTTCGGCAATGCAAACCGGGCATCCGCGTTCAATTGTATATTCAGGGCGCAAGACTGACCCGTCTATGCAAACGCTTTTAATTGCGGGGATATTGAGTATCTCGGGCGTGTACTCGCCGTGCTTTTCACAATTAGCCATCATCCCTCCATGTCGAGCGACGCCGTGCGGGTTAAAACTCTAGGGCCGCCCTTTCCGCCCTCCCTCCGCATCCTTTGCTCCCACGTTGCTATACAACTTTTCCACTTTGTTATTCTTGTTTTCCCGCGCATCCAATCTCGTGCTTCGTAATAATGGAAAAACGCCACTGGGTCTATGCCGTTATTCCTTTCCCGACAATAAAGGGCAATTTCGTCAATAGTGGGTTTTACAAGTTTACGCGCGGGCGGCTTGTCCGCCCTCTTATCTTCTCTTTCTTTCTTTGATTCTGTATCTGAATATGAATATGGAATATGAATATGGGATAGCATACCCTTTGCATTGCTTTTGCTATCCACTTGCATTGCACTTGCATCCGTTTTTGGTGTATATTCCCATTTTTTATGCGCTGCGCCCCGTCTTTTCTCCGATATCTCCGAAACGTCCAATAGTTCCCGGTCAATGCGCCTATGGTACAGCATTCCCCCGCGCTCGTCGAAAAATGCAAGTACATCGCATTTGCATTGCATCCATTCTGCACTTGCACATCGGGCAATTCGGGCTAGTTTTTCATCATCTACAGGAAGCGGGCCGCGCCGTTGCCAGTAAGCCATGATCAATAGCAAGTAGGCCCCGTGTTGAAGCGTGGTCAAGTGTTGGGTATCCCCCAAGTAGTCGCCGATGTAAAACTTCATGTACGGTATGGCCGACATACTTACCCTAGCAATCGCGCCAGATTCGTTTTCCGCGCGATGGTTGTGAACTTTCTGAGCGCATCTATGAGCGCGAGCACCTTCTCCGCGCTTGGTTCCGGCAAGTGATTGTTCCCTGAGTCGGCGCCGATGTTGACCTGTACGGGCTCACACTGTTTTATCAGTTCGATCATGGGCAAGAGGTCAAAGTCTATGATCGGTTCAATGGTGACGTAGCGCATCCGACCCTTAAGCATTTCCATCCCAACCGCGCGATCTTCGGGACGAAGGCAGTATCGCATTATTTCCGGATACCAGCGATTCGTCTCGATTGTGGTACCCAGCATCGAAGCAAGCGGTAGCCTATTCCGATGGGAAAACATCCCCAGGGGGTTTTTGCTTTGGAAAAAATACTGATTCCCTTTCGCCTCGATTGTCTTTTCAAGAGTCACGTCTATCCACTCGGGGGGAATAATTGAAGCAAACATATCACAGCTTGACCCGACAAAAATATAATTGTTTTTCCCGAGGTCTGTTTTTAATTCTTTCTCGTCGAATCGCGCGGGCCGCTGATTCTTGAACCGCTTCATGTAGCAGTACGAACAATCATGCGGGCACGCGCCCTTGACCGTGTTCCAGGTATGCGTGATAAAATCGTACATATTGCCTTTACTTACATTTAATCCCATACCACCCCCAATAGGAAAAGAAAAGCCCCTTTGCCGGTGGACGTCGGCTAGGGGCTAGATTGCGGAATGATTCCCGGAGGCGTCCACTCCGCCGGCAATCATCACTTGACCCTTGCATACTATCAGCACTTGGCCGGAAAGTCAAGCGGCAGGAATGTGAAGCGCATGCCAAGCTCTCGCGCAATCCGCACCTCAAGGCAAGCCCCGCGCGAGCCCTCCCAACCCGGAAGGACTAGGATACCATCGCAGTCTAGCAATTCCCGGATATCCGCCCGCATATAGTCGGCCCATTCCGGCTCACGCATGAACGCTACTTGGAGAGATAGCGGATTGACCGGCTCATCCCCGCGAGCCTGAAGGTACGCCGCCCCCAAGTCGAAGGCCGCACGGTTCATGTCTAGCACGCCCGTGATAGGGCCGGAGATGTAGACTTTCATAAATCCTCCTCAAAAAGGCCCTGCGGCTTGGGTTGCGGCTTCTCGTCCTCGAAAAGCCGTGGTTGCTTGTAGGCGTCGGCGATGCGACGGCAGGCGGCCGAAAAATAGCCCTTGTTTATCTCGACGGCTGTAATCGTGTAGCCGTGCTCGGCGCAGGCGACGACCGACGAGCCCGAGCCCATGTGCGTGTCGAGGATGCGGTCGCCCGGCTTGGCGTAGAGCGAGAGTAGCCAGCGGTAGAGGGCGACGGGTTTTTGCGTAGGATGGAAGCGCGCCGAGTCTTGCGGGGCGCACTCGAACACCTTCGCGTTGCCCGGAATATCAGTCCAGGCATACTCGGCCATCGCCATTGAGAAGCCCTCCGATATAGTCAATTTCCGCCACACGATGAAGTTCCGCGATGGCGGGAGGTTGAAGTAATTCCCGCCCCATATAATTTGATGGCGCGATACCCGGAATAGCTCCTCGAAGTATTCAGGAGGAGGCGCATAGTCCCAATGCCGGATGTCGGCGCTAGGGATAGCTCCCGTCGTCGGGCTGTACTTCGCCGCCCATGTCCCGCCCGTGCGCGCGACTGCCCCCCCGATATTTCGCGTCGTGCCCGCCGGTTCGCTGTACCGTCCGAACCGACCGCCGAAGGCATGGTTGACCGTCCGGGGGGGGGCGTACTTTCCGAAACGTCCCCCGAACCGCCCGCGATCGTCTCCTGCCCAATCATAGCCTGCGCCGCCATAGGGCGGATCGACAATGGCAAGGTCGAAGGCGTTGTCGGGCATCTCGCGCA
>Ga0265297_10002332_pt1 | contig 39221 bp, 55 predicted proteins | sample Munlanlwell13791_FD_192502 | JGI IMG/M metagenome (GOLD analysis project Ga0265297, IMG submission 192502) | Leachate microbial communities from a municipal landfill in Southern Ontario, Canada - Leachate well 137-91 | ecosystem: Engineered > Solid waste > Landfill > Unclassified | place...
GCCAGCATAATTGGCAAATGATCCTGGTATGTTTTTGGCTGTGTCCATTAGATAATTACTATCCGGCTTCTGTTCTGGCTGCGCTTGCTCACTAGCTTTGTATTTATTCCATGGACCATTATTAGATTCTTGCTGATACTTTTCCCAAGGCTTTGCCATTAGATTTTCTCCCAGTTTTTAGGATCTGCTTTATCGCCGCCTTTGAATCTATACCCATCCTCAACATCGCCAGCTTTTGGGCCAGATGATTTATTTCCTAAATAATTTGACGTTATAGCCTTCATTGTTTGCAATACTGCCTTTCTTTGTGAAACAGGGACAGTTGGGTCGCCTAACCTTCCTGCCATTTCAGCATATAAAGCCGCATCTTTGTCAGACTGTGGGCCTGACATTTTTGGCATTTTAGATGTTAGCCTTCCGCCCAATGCTTTTAATGATGCCGCCGCATCTGCTCCAGAAGTCGAGTTGCCAAAATAAGCCGATACTTTATCGTAATCTGCACCTATGCCGCTGGCTGTTGTTTCATTAAGCAATGGCTCAATCTCGTTCAATAAAGCCAATGTTTCGTTTGCATCAACTGTTTTTTGGTTTTTGTCTTGGTCAAGCTTCTTTTGGTTTTCAATATCAGCCTCGCCTTGTTTAAGGTTTAGCTTTGCCTGATTCTCAAGTGCTTGCTTATCAGCATTACTTGGAGCCATAACTGGCCCTTGTTTTTTTCCGAACACTGGGTTTTCTTGTAGCATAATCACACTGGCTACCGCATGACGCTGCACAGGATCAGAAAGGTCTATTTCTTGGCCTGGTGATATACCCAGTCGTTTAGACGCTGCCGCTATTAATCCACCTGTGTCGTTCTCGTTTGGTGGCGACCATCGGCTTATTACGCCTGACAAAGTATTGATGCCATGCTGACTTCCATAGGCTTGCAAGTTTTGGTCAATCGCCTGGATTCCTTCCTGTGGACTTGCAAATTGCTGGAATCCTTGCGACTGTCCAACTGGCCTAATATTGCCTGGATTGTAATTACCGCCAATCGTGCCACCTGATGCGTTCTGCTGGGTATCCCAATATTCACGGCCTTGCGAATCTGTAACCTTTACGCCTTTTTGTCCTTGTTTTGCTGCTTCTATGCTGCCTTGTAAATTTGCATCATAAGGAGCGCCCCTCAATTGCTGGCCTCCATGCTCCATAGGTTTAATGGAGCCATCCTTCTTATTCATCATAAACGCGCCGCGCTCGCCATCATTAACAACAAGCCAGTCTTGAGATTCTCCTGTTGTTCCAGCACTCCCGGCAATCATTTTTACTTGTTCCAAGCTCATGTCACCAGCGCCAGGAAGCCCAAGCACATTTTGAATATATGGCCTCATTGCTTGCTGGTACTTCCTTGAATAATCTTCCTGCTGTTGAGGATCAGTGATGCCTTGGGCCTGCATTTTATTTATCAGATCGTTTGCAAGTTTGCTAAGTGCAGCGTGTTTTTTCGTCCCGTCCTCTGTGTTGGCGCTGTTTATTTTTGCCTGATTAAGCAACGCACTTTTATCGTCAAGCTTTTGCTGCCTTGCCAATTGCTGCGGGGCTTGCTCGATTTGCATTTGTCGCAAGGTGTTTTGCTGCTGATTGCCGCGAAGCTGTGCAAACTGATTTGCATATTCAGCCATAGGCACTGATTGAATTAATGGGTTGTGTGGTATTTGGATTGCCATTAGAACGCCGCTCCATAATTGCGCTGTGTGCCAGCATTAGCTAATAGGTTATTTGTTAGCGCTGCATTTTGCATAGCCGTGCCGCCACCGTTAAACGTGTCTGCTCCTACACCACCCATGCCGCCAGCAAAGGCGCCTAGTCCTTGATTTACGGCGTTTCCTATGCCGGTGTACATGTTTGCCTGATTTTGCCCTTGAGCAAGTGCTAAGCTTGCTGCATTTTCGCCGCCTTGTTGCGCCACACCTGCCAGCGATTTACCGGCGTCCATTTGATAGTTGCCCTGCGTTTGCGCCGCTTGTTGTCCATTATTAGACATTGATTGCAAGCGATTGAAGGTATTGTTCTTGTTTGTAGTGTCGCGCTGGAACGCCGCATTATACGCATTTTGCGCCCGTTCCCATGCCGCTTGATAACCTGTCGACGCTTGGCCTTGCGCGTAGTTGTTGACGGCTTTTAGCTGCCCGCCTGACAACAAGCCGCCCCGAGCTGCTGCACTGTTATTGACAGATTGCAAGCCTTGCTCAAGCTGGAATTTATATCCTGGGGTATTTTGCAGTTCTTCCAATGAATTGACCATAGGCGTATAGCCAGGGTCGTTCTTGTATTGCTCCGCACCAAACTTCTCGGTTAAATAACCGGCATTTGGGTTGGTTGACTCGCCGCCTTGTCCTTGCTGGTTTTTGGTCGCAAGATATTCGGCAGAAGCTTGTTTATAAACTTCCTGCATCTTCTTACTAGACCAGCTTTTTCCGCTTGGGTTGTACTTTTGAATGATTGCAGCCCATGCCGGATCTGATTCCTTACCAATCTTGGCATTGGTCGGCACATCTGATTGACCATAGCTCCCGCCTAAGCCCATTTGTTGGCTCAGTTCATCAAGCGCCGACCGCCCTACTTTACTATATGGATCCATATAACCAACAGCCTTGTTTCTGGCCTTGCCAACGTCTTGTCTGGCTTGCGCTGTGGCTGCTGCGTTTGCTGCGCCTGCCTTGCTATTTGCGTCGCTCTGTGCGCTAGCTGATGCCATAGAACCCGCGGCGCTAGCCGCTGCTGCTGCCACTCCTACTGCTGCTACCATGATGCGCCTCCCGACGTTGATGGTGTTTTAATCACTGAGCCATTTTGTATAGTATGTTTCAACCGGCTCAAACTTTAAGTATTTGAATAATGAACTTGCATCAGCATGTATTTTAGAACCTACAAACCAACGATTTACTCCGCGCCTTTTCAATTCTTTTTCAACAAATTGAAATAGTTTAATTCCTGCCCTTCCGTTGCGCTTGTCCTTGCGAATGTAGAATATATCCATAATACAAGTTAAGCATGTGCTGTAATGCAATCCTGGGCGCACAAAACCAATAAAGTATCCTACTATTTCCCCAAGCTCTCTGGCTGTCACAAACAATAATTGCCCTTGTCTCTCTTGGTCAAAATACACTTCCCATTGCGGCGATAAGGGCACCTTGTCTTTGTTTAGTGCCAATTCTTCATAATGCTCAGGTAGTAAGTATTTGAACTCCGGCAACCGTTCTTCAAATGATTCAACTTGGTAAGTAATCATCGGCTTGTGCGTATATCAACAACAAGGTGGATACGATCATCAGCGCTATTATTTATCACTTCATGATTTAACGCATTGTTGAACCACCATACTGAGCCAGTAGGCATATATACTTGTTCTTCGCCAGCGATAAAAATAACGCCTGGTGATGACTGCAATACTATATGGAAACGACTATAATATTCAGCATGTTCTGGCGTGTCCTCATGAGGGTAAATCCTACCGCCTGGCTTGATCTTATTTATAATGCAGCGGCCTAGTCTCTCTCCTTGTACATCACCCATTAGTGCCATTATTAGAGGTCTTGCTTCGTGCAGTATTTTATATACCGGCTGATCTACGCACTCGTGTTGATCGAAACCCACTAAGTGTTCTTGAAGTGCTTTTTCAGTTTCAAAGACAGATCTTGGTGGGAATCTAAGTATAATCGACTCGCAATCGCCAAACGGCCCTTGTGGATAGTCTCTTAAGTAAGTGTCCTCTTTCCAAATATTAGGCCGTCTTTTTATGGCAAGCATTAATGGTCTAATATCAATATTTGTCGCCAATAATTCAAAGTTTTGCATAAATAATCCCCGTCTACTGATAATGGCTACATTATAACATCACACAGTAAAACCGCTAACGATTACATTAACAGCCGCCTCGTCCATTGCGCTGTCAATTGCCGAATTTGCGACATTAGACGCGGTACGCATGGCAAGGATGTCATCCCAAACGGCCTGGATAGCAATCACCTCGGCATTGTCTGGTGTGGCCGTTCCTAAATAAATCAACTGACTGAAACGCGCTTGAAGATTTGCTTGTTTTGGCTGTGGGTATTTAGCAAAGATAACTTCTTGTGTTATGGCATTAACGCGCTGCTTAGCTTCATACTTAATATCAGAAAGCAGCTTGGCAGGCGGTGCGACATAGACCAGTGCGCCATTGATTACGCGATAATTTTCAGGTATTGATTCAGGCCATACGCCTTCGGTCGCCGTTGCGTATAGGTCGGCTTCATGTGTTGGAGCGCCGACTTTGTACATTGGTATTCCCGTTGATAGGTCGTAAACTGTAAAACTCATCTTTTAACCTCTTGCGCGTCTAGTATGTAATGTCCTAACATTTTATTGACTGTTGTCTGCACACCCCACCTAAGCATTATCGTGCCTGTGTATGTCCCGAATGTAGATTTCGGTATAAAACGCTTCATGGTCCATTCCCAATAATCTCGGGCTGTAGATGCATTACCATAGAATTCAAATCCAAATGTTTGCGTGCATGGGCACATGTTCCACGTTGATCCTCCGTCAATTGAATATTGCATTTGTGCGCTTCCAGTGAATGCCGTGGTTGATGACACGGAGCAACTAAATGTTGCTGTAAAAGAAACATCACCCCTATCTGAAGCTAACGATACCGCTGGCAAGGTTATAGCGGCAGGTATATATACTGTACCTGCAGTTAATGATACAGCAGCTGTTGACGCTACTGCTCGACTTGAATTTATTTGATCAGCCATTACCTTCCCCGTTCCAATTGTTAAATTATCAATATGCGCATTGGTCACTTGCAAATTACCTATCTGTGCGCTACCTATTGCGGCATTTTTAATCTGTGCCGTACCAATGACCGCGGTAGGCATGTAGACGCCGATGTTTCCCGCGGTAAATGTGCCGCTTAAGTTAGTGCCTATTGTTGCACCTACCGTAGCGCCTGCCGCAATTCCTGTAAGCTTGGCGCCTTCTGTGCCATTGACTGCCGATAATGATGTTGGTGTGCCTGACACATAGCTGTAATTTATATTACCGCCAAGCCCACTGGCATTTAAGATGATGTTTCCAGATGGATCTCGAATAGTCAGGCCGTTGGAATTTATCTGATTAGATGTAATTGTATTTGTGACAATCAGATTGCCATTAATCACCGCGCCATCAGCCACCCATGCGCTAGTCCCTGCGTCCCAGTATTTGACCATCGCAAATCCGGTTCCCGATATGGTCACACGGTCATGATTTATCTTTGTTAATCCCTCTGCAACAATTGCCGCGTCTGCTGCTGCATCGCTCCATGATGTGCCGCCGATGTATAAATGCGCTGGAGCTCGACCGCTTGACCCGCTACTGCCTGCTATAGACTGCGCAAGCGACTGGGTTTTGCTGAGCGTAAGCACAACGCCGCTTGATGTTTTTACAGCCAGGTTGAACACGATGGTTGCCGCCGTTGCTGTCATTGCGCTGGCATCGCCATAGCTTAATACAGTCGTTCCTGTACCTGTTACTGCACCTGGGGTGATATTTGTGCCGACGGCGGATGTTACCTTGAATGTGCTATTTGCTGGAGTGGCTGCACTATCTTCAACAAGTTGCGTCGTTCCTTCAAAAACCAAGATGCTTGTACCTGACCCGGTATAAGTCACTACCCCGCCGCTTGTTACTGGTAGCGTGTGTGCTTCGTTGGTGAGGATAAATGTCAACGCATCAGTGCCAGCCTTCAGGCCAAACATTGTCATCATGTCGCGGGAAACAATTATTCCGTCGTCAGTGTCCTGATGTACTTGCACTTCGACCTTGTCAGGCATCAGTGCAAAGTCTGATTTTGGCGTATATGTATAAATTGGGTCTAGGCTATTTTGTACACTGACATCATTCAGAAACCACTCATAATAAAGCGTTCCATATGAGTTGGTTTCAATGGCGGTCATCGTGGCGCTGGTTGGCGCCGGGTTGAATCCTGCTGTGTCGTAAGTAAAAGCCTGGCTGGTTGTGGTGATGCCTACCGCATTGGCATTGACACCCAATGAGCCATCGGCTACCGCTGCACTGACCAAGCCCACAACAGCGTCATATCCACCAGTTCCTGCTTGTGATAGGCCAGATAGCCAAGCGTTTCCGTATAGTGGTGCCTCGACATAGTCCTTGTTCGTTTTTAGGTATGAAGTGAGGTTGGAAAAGAACGTCACCCAAGCAAGCGACATATTGCCAAGCTTGCTGGTAATCGGCTCTTTTATTGGTGGCTGTGGCGGCAATGGTAGCGTCATTTGTTCAACTCCTTCCCTTCGATAATAGCCGCTATGATAACGAATTTTACCGGGTCAGTAACTCTTAATTTAAACACCCAATCACGCGCAAGTCCCAGCCTTCGCCATTCTGCACGATGCTTATATTCGCCTTGCTTGCCGTATTTTGTCCATAATTCATTGCCCCAGGTATGGCCGTTATCACGGGATATTTGAAGCATGATTTGCGGGTCTGAGCCTTGGCCGTTAATAATCCCTACGCCACCTTCTAAATCAACTCTGAGCCTTGATATAGTGGTTTTGTTGCGGCTCTTTGCAAAAACATGGCTTCCAGTTATTTCGCGTTCTATAGGGTTGCCGTTGTCTGTCAATGCGTCCTGATCGAGCACAAACAACTCGCCTGTTTCATAATCAGACACAATAAACTTGTTGCCAAACGACGCGCCTAACTCGGCTCTGTGTCTTGGTATCGACCAGCTTTTAAGCTGTGACCATGTTTTAGAGTCAAAGCTGTACAGCCATGAAGCTTGGTCGCTGGCAAAAGTTATCTGATAAAAATGCCGCCCATTTAGCGCATAGCCAAAACCTATGGCATCGGTTGGTGCCGTGTAATTGTTGATGATGTAATCAAGATCAGGCCCGCTTATCGGCATGACTGTGTAACCATCCAGTATGCTGATTGACAACATGCCTGTTCGATTCTTAAATAGTCCGGTAATGTACCCACCAGCCCGACTAAGTGACCATCTTGACGCCAAGCCTGCATCGCTTGGGGCGGCGTTTATTCGGCTAAATGGGAATAACACGTCACCATTATCTGTCCACAATTCAAATGAGCTTGAGCCAAGCAGTGCTAAATTTCCTTTATCAGCGACAACGGCAATCAGGTTATCAGGCGCGCTTTCTGCAGTGGCAAAGTTAAGACCTTCCCATGTTAGCCCGTCATACAGTCCAGAGATAAAAAACTGTCCAGTGCTTGGTCTGTTGATAATGAAGCGACCATTTAAGAATGTGACTGTATCAGCTGCATTGCCATCATAAGGAATTATCCCGGCAAGGTTTGTTGTGATGCCGGTCGTAGTGTTGTATGTAAACGCACTCTTGCCGGTAACAAAACAAAGTTCAATGCCGTTATTTGCCATTGATACCAGGCTATTGAAATCTGAATTAGGCAATTCAAATACTTTAACCGATGATCCGTCAGGATTTACAGCGTATAAACTCGCACGTTGAACGACGAAAAACTTATTAACTGACTCCATCCAATGCAAGCCATAGGTTTTATTTATGCTTGGCGTGGAAAATAGCGTAGTGCCTGGGGTGCCATAAGCTGCAACGGTTGTCTTGTCATTGTCGGCCTGAATATCATAAAAGCAGTTAAGCCGGTGCGCTGCGGTTAGGTTTGGGCTTTTAGATTGAGTGCCAAGGCCGAATAATTGGATTTGGTTCATTTATTTCATGTCCTTTAGTTTCATACCATTGCGCTCGACAATCTTGGGTATTTTGTCATCGAATAGCACGTAGTTATAAGAGCCTTCACCAACCCCACGGCTTCCGCCGTCTAGGTAGCGAACGCCTGGGATTCCTTCTTTTTGTAACATCCAGGCAATACCTTCATTGTTTCTACTATTTACTGATTTGGCAACGTCCGCCCCAGTAACTTCGTTGATTGGTTTGCCATATTTCCACTCATCATCGGCCCATCTACCGGAAGATTTTAAAGCTTTAATTATGCTCTCGTGCTGCTCGCTCAAAGGCTTATCCCAATCAAGGAAATGATGCGGCCCCATAGGGTCAGATGCTTCTCTGGCTGCATCGGGCCATTCTAGGGAGGTTTTATATAGGTTGCCTTCTGGAACCATTCCCTGGTATTTGTTTTTCAAAACATCAACAGCTCTCAATATTTCATTTTCTGTGTAAAAGTGTTGCCCAATATGGATGTCTTCTGTGTCTATAAAATTTCTCTTTGAATAAAGCTTCTCATTATCTATTGATGCCAATGCTTGCTTTATTGCCTCGTCTTTATCTTTTGAGAAATAGTGAACTAAATCTAATGCTAAATCAGTATCAGGGTCTGCTTTTACGCCTTGGTGGTCATTATCAAGCCATCTTCCTTTTGATCTGAAATATCTTTTCCCTCCAACCTCATGAAGCAAATCTGTACTGGACAATTTATTTTTATAGCCAGTCGCAACCTCTGGATTTTCAGCAAAATAAAGCCCGTGACCATAAGCCTGAGCACCTTCCCCTGTTCCTATCTTTCTCATATCGAACTTATCAAACTTATGTGGCGATCCATGCCATGCTGTAATACTGCCCAACGTCCCACCCGTCGACTTAGGCGCAAACGGCATAGCCCCTGTTTGCAATAGCCCTGCAAGATTAACCCCTGCCAACGCTTTTTGCTCCATGCTTGGGCCTAGCAATGGATTTGGGTTGTCGTATGGATCTGAATATCCTGCTGCCGTGTTGACGTTGTCCTTAAGCCAGTTCGCAAGCTTGCCAACTCCTTTAATAGGGTGAGCAACTGAACTGGCTATTGTGCTATCACCTGGGCCAAAGTCTTGCTGTCCCATTGGCGTAGTGCCGTAAAGGTATTCAAGCGTTTTAGCAGCTTGCGCCATTTCTTCAGGCGTAGAACCTGTGGTCTTTTTTATCAGTTCGGAAATGGTTGGCATAACCTACCTATTCGAGTAAATGTTATATCTTCGCCCTGTATTAGCAAATAACCCTGGGTCAACCTGAGCGGTTATTGGCCTCTTGTTTGCGCGTTTAATGCCAGCCTTGGCAGCCATAGCAATCGTCTTAACGTCATCACCAGCGGTTGTTTGGTATTCCGGAGCAAGTTCGCAAGCAAGCTGGAACTTCATTGCGCGGTTATAGCCTGGAGGTAATGACACAACGTCAGTCAGATTGGTAAACCCTGCGAATGGCTTGCGGCAATACAGATAGATTGAATCTGCGGTGCTTGGGATGGGGTAAAGGTTAAGTGTGCCTAGTGGATAGGTTTGATCGAGATAAAAATATTCTGGGAATGTGGTTGAGATTGACTTTAGCCTAATGGCCGCCCAATCATCATAAGCAACAGATTTAATCGGGTAATCTGAGCCATTGACACGAATATATGCCTGCTCGATGCTGATTGGCCTGGATGTATTGAAGTTGCCGCCTGTGCCGATGGTGTAGGACTGTTGGCCATGAACAAGAGGGAATGACTCCGTGGTGACGTGGTGCAACATCATGGACTCATTAGACCACGCATCGATCATCATGTTTAATGACTCAAGCGAGTCGCTAAACTCTGAATCGCTAATTACAACGTCATCAGATGCAACCTGGAGCAGCCTGAGAGCGCCTGTAATGATGTCAAGAGCTGTGGTTGTGGTGGTGGTGGTTGCTGTTGTGCTGCTTACGATAATGGTCATATTAATTGCTCATCATTATTTGCCAATAAACACCGCTACTAACAAGGTAGCACCATTTACCCACTGTGGCAGCTAAGATAGATGTTGTCGCTGCCCCTCCTGCCTGTGGGATTACATTAGCCGTTGCAGAAATAACTAATTGAGCCTGAGTATTCATAATGGATATTTCGCGTCCTTGGCACAGTGTTGGGTCTGGGAGCGTTAGCGTAGTAGTGCCAGCAGCATAAATGTTTTTAAGATGCGTAAACTTTCCGACTGTTACTGCTGCCGCATTAACATCGGTATATGCTCGCTTAAATGTGCTCGCTAAAACGTCACCAGTTCCCTTTGTGCGTAGCTCTATGCCTATATTTGCATCACTACCTTGAGCGGATATGTCTATAGGGCTGCCGGTTACAGACCCAGTGATGTTGGCAAAATTTACTGATCCTACAGTGTTAGTTATTGTCAATTGTCGTTTATTAACACTATCGGTATAAAACTGTATTTGTCCACCAGCTCCTTTTGGCGAGATAACCATATTAACATTAGCGTCTGAACCTTCGGCCTGTATAACTGGCCCATTACCAGTAGAGTTGCCGTAAATATCTATACGATTAACGGCGTTGGCTATTTTTCTAATTCTCAGCGATTCACTGTTGCCATAATCACCAAGATACAAATCTCCGATAATAGCTTTTGATGTTATTTGTGTAGTCTTTGTGTAGTCTGAGTTTGTAGTATGAATGTCACAATGAATAATTGCATTATCATATAAAACACCTGCGCCTTCGTTGACGTTAACAGTTTTATTAGTGTCGTGGTCATTCTCAAGAAGCAGATACTTTCCTCCCTCAATGTAAATATCATTAACAGCGTTAGGATTTGCGACAAAATAGCTATTTGATACCGAAAGCTTACCTGATTTTGAATGAATACATGCTTGACCTGAATTAGATTCGAACCATGTTCCACCTGATACAATTAAGCCAGGGGACGTTAACACTGTCGGCAAATCCTCGGCTCCAATATTAGGGCCTACAATTATTCCGCCTGTGACTAGATTGCCTGACGTGCCATTATTTTCTATGTCGCAACCATCAACAACCAGTACGCGCCCATCATCAAAATCAATCCCTATTAGGGTATTGTCCGAGATGACAGTTCGTCCAGATATGGTGTTATTGTTTGGCCATCCGCCAAGATACGCGCCAGGGAGCGCCTTAATACTTACGCCTATACTGTTTCCACTTATGATTGATCGAGTAATTGAATTGATGATTCCGCCAGCTAGTCTCAAACCGATAATACCGCTTGATATTGTGAGTTTATCTAAAGCAGACCTAACAATAGACTCAAGATAAACGACCGATGGTGTATTTACAGCTATGCCAGTAAACGTAATCCCGGATATATTTGCAATCATATATCCAGCACCGTTTTTATTTATCTCTAATAAATTAGTGCCATCTGATGTGCGCTTTATGATATGGCCAGGCCCAGTAAAATTAAATTGTGCTGCATGTGGTACGGTAAGAAGATCACAACTGTAATTGCCATCTGGCAAGTAAAGATATTTGTTGTTATTTATGGCGTAAGTTATAGCTGCTTGTATAGCTGATGTGTCATCAATAACACCATCGCCAACCGCGCCAAAGTCTTTGACGCTTGCTGTGTAATTTATGCCATTGATGGCAACATCTGTGATCGAATATGGAGTAATTCCCAACCCTGAAACAGCGATGTTGTAACGCCCAATTGCAGCATAAAAACTAAACTGTCCGTGATCGTCTGTTGTTACCTGGTGGCCAATTGGCACAAGTCCAGCGGCATCTGAATAGAGAACGGCAGGACTGCCGTCAAGATTGGTTACTGTAGCGACTGCGCCAGCAACTCTATCTCCGCTGTAGTTGGTAACTGTGTTGATGTATTTCTGCATTACAGAGCTTCCTCAGTCCATTCGATATAGAAATAGAATTTTGCGCCTGCTGGAAGTGTTGCGCCGGAAAAATTGATCGATATTAATTCGCTTGCGCCTCTTAATACCGGCCCCTTGGCTTCGCCTAACCAATATTCTCGTTCCCAATGGCTAGGCTCGCCTGCTGGGGTGGCTGCTGCTGGCAAATAAATCATGTCGCCTTCCAGCGAAACGCCTGTGCCTACTGCCGACGGATTGGCAGAATATAGCGTGACTGTGGCTGATGGCGTAGGGTCTGCGCTGTCGTATTTTGTTGGTGTTGGATTTGTCGATGTGCCGCCGGTGTTGGCGGTTGTGCGCTTGGTGATATACAGGTCAACGATTGCCGCTGCTGTGGCATCGCCGGTGATTCCTATTTTGGTGATTCTTACCACTTTACCGTCTGCGCCTGATACCGTTAAAACATCGGTAGGCGTTGCGGCTGGGGCTATATCTGCGGCTCTATATGCGTATGTTGGACGGACTTTTTCAACGCTTATCGGTTGTGTAACTGGCATGGCTTACCCCTTGATAATAGCCGTCCATGGCTAAGAAGTCCTGATAAAGCTTACTGCTTGATGTAGTTACCCAATACAGCAACTGACCAGACACCAGCCGCAGGCGGGGAAATAGCGCTTTGTGTGGTGTTTTTCCATGTGATTTGAAGCGTGTTGGTAGCTGATACAACAATACTTATTAGCGCCAATCCGGCGGGGAGAACAACTGCATCGCGAGGAGAAATACCTATGCGTGCATCCGTGGTCGCGACACCTGTGACGGTCACGGTGTCAGTAAATGGACTTGCTTCGCTGGTCAGTGTTCCGCCGGCAATGCTTGAGCCGCCGTTGATTTGATAAGACGCCGAGTCGTACTGCTTTAGCACCTGCTCGCCGGTTAAGTTTTTGAGGTTATAAGATGAAGGCATTTGTTTTGCTCCTAAAATTGGGGAAAAGCCCCGTTTCCGGGGCTTGAGTTATTAGCCGCCTAAACGAACCGCAAGCTCAGGGTAGATTGTCTTGACGCCATATAAGACCTCAATACGTGCCGGAATCTGGTTAGAGTTGATGTCATACTGGCGAACAATACGCAATGAAATGCCTTTGTAGTTATTTCTTGATGCAAAATGCACGCCTTCTGGCAATTCTTGGTCAACAGTCACTAAGGCAAATGCGTTTTTATGGAATGCTAAGTTTTGACTTGTTGAAGCTGCGCCAACTGCACCAGACCAAATGGTGATTGCTGCCGTTGATGTTGGTGTGCCGGTGCAGGTAGCGAACTGTCCGCTTGGAATATATGCCGGATAAATTGGCAATGTGCCAGTTGTAGTCACAACGGTATCGGCAGTCACAACAAATTGCATCAAGCGGCCTGTTGATGCTCTTGATTGCGGGTTGATAGCGTACACGCCAGCAATTGAGAACACCGTGCCTTTTGGGACAGTGCCCGCTGTTGTGGTAACTGCCAATGTGGTTGCGCCTGATGCAGGAACAGCACTGATAGCAGTTAATGAACCAGCCGCTTGCGGCGTGAATTGCGCAATGTTTGCATCAACCGCCCAATCGAATCCCAATGTGTTAGTCGCAAAAGCAGCATCCTCAAAAATAGAGCTGATCTTTGAACTTGGGTTAAATAGTCCGGTCATTGGGGTGATAAATGACACCTGAGAAATCGCATCAACAGTCAATGCACGTTTGCCAGCAGAAGGCGGCACACCATTTTCTGTCAGGATTGCACCAGCTGTAAGGATTTGCCCTTGAACGCCTGCTAAGGTTTGAGATCCACCATTTAAAGCACCAGAAGTGCCATAAGAAGCCGCTGTCGCGCCGTGGTTGACAAGTCGGTTAACGTCGCTGAAAAGATTAGCAATAGCTACGTCAATTTTGTTGGCAACGCTTGTGATCGCAGGAGAAATGAAACGCTCGGTAAAATCCTCAACGTTCAGCTTTAAATCCGTTGTTGAGAACGTGATGTCTGTTCCTGTCAACCTATTAATGACAATAGGCACATAGTTTTCGGTTGACGCTTCAACCTGCAACGCTTCGCCCTCGCGACCTAGGTAACGTGGCGGTTTGCGTAAGTTGTAAGTGGCGCCGATTTTAGCGCCTGATTGTCCAAATTTATCGGCATATTCGGTATTTACCGCTTTAGCCAAGGTTAATTCGTTTTGCAAGACCATCTGGGCCTGCTTATTGATGATGCTCGATGTAAGTGTGGTGTTAGCCATTGTAAAAGCTCCGTCTGATTAGGGATTATGGCGTCATCTCGACGCGGCATAGTTAATGCGTTATTTTTTGGACTTATACCATGCGGCATATTCATCCATTGTCATTTCATCGGGGCTTTTATTTGTCTTTGGCCCCTTGGCACTCCCTAACGGAGCGATTGGTTTTGGTGCATTAGACACTGGCTTTTTTGCCGGTTCTAAAGATTTTGATATTTTATCCTCTAATTTACCAATGTATTTCAAGGCTTGTGTTGCGTTCATTTCACTGATCTTGTCTAATTCATCCTGGTTTTTACCCAGATAATAGGCCATTTCAGCGGGGTTTTCTGATTCCAGCAATATATCCCTAAATGCCTGGACCGATGTAATAGGATGTTCGAATAACTCGGCTTCTACTGCATCATAATCCTCATGCACTTCCCTTGCTTTGTTTTGCAACATTATAACATTGCTTTCCTTCTGCGCTATTGTAGCCTGTTTTTGCTGATTATCAAATATTTGTTTGACATTGTATTGAATAAGTGCCGCTTGGTAGTCAGGGTCATACGGGCCAGCGTCATAATCATCAGGATTGGGCGCTCCTTCTTGCTTGGCTTTTGGCTGCGGCTGTCCTGATTTTAGTTGCTCAAGCTCGCGGCGCAACTGTGCTGCCTCCTCCCTGGCTACTTCTGCCAGCCTTTCTGCCGCTCCTTTTTGAGCGACTGCTTTATTTATACGCTTTTGAACTGACCTTGGGACTTTTTCTTCTTCTGGTTCAGGTTGCTCAACCTCCTGTTCTTCTGCCTCAACATCTTGTTCTGGCTGATCTTCGTGTTCATCGCCAATAATGGCTTCTGGTTCGTCAAATGTTATTGTTTCAGCATTCATTACACATTCTCCAGTACGCCAAAAACATCATCCTCAGTCATAATCAGATAAGTCTCTCCATCTTCTTTAAACTCTGTCCAGTTATGCTTTCCAAACAGGATAACATCACCAACGCTTAGCGTTGTGTTGTCACCAACAGCAAGCACGGTGCCTTTTATGGGCTTTTCTTGCGCTGATTCAGCCAGGACAATGCCGCCCTTGGTGACTGTTTCAGTTTCGTTGCGTTTAACAATAATTCTATCTTTTAATGGTCTTGCTATCATTGCATGTCTCCTGACACGGTGGGTTGTGGCGCCGTTTCCGACGGTTCTTCATCTTTATCCTCAAGTTCGCCATCATTTGGTTCGCTTAAGGTTTGCTGCATTTGAGATGTTGCTATCTCGTGGAATAAGCCGGTTGATTCAAGCGCTATCTTATGCTCGACTTCAAGGCGCTTGGTTTGCTCTGCAAAACGTTTAATCTCTAATTCTTCCTCTTTCCATTTGTCGCCAGCCTGAGCAGTTTGCAGCTCTTGGCTCAAGTGCTCGACCATTTGTGACATCTGTGTCATTTGCTGTTCGATGGCTGGGTCGAGTGGAGCCGCTCCATCGCCTTCGTCCTTTTCGATTTGTTGCAGGATAGGCGGAGGAAGCATCAGCTTTTTGCGCTTGGCTATTTCTTCGGCCTGCGGCCAATCAAGGTTTTGGTAAACAATATCACCAGCAACAGCCATCAGTTGTTCGTCAGCCTGTGCCATTTGCATCATAGACTCGGCCGACTCTTGGCGTTTAGTGGCGTAAGACGGGCCAGTGTCAACAACGCATGAATATTTGCCTTTGCTTAGGTTGTAAACCTCGATTGTCTTGCCGTCTTTGTCTTGCAACTCTTGATAGGCTTCCGGTGCGTTAGGGTCGATAACAATGGTTTTTTGCGAGTTATCCTCGCCAATTACTTGCATGACTTGCTGTGTGTCATAGATAGACAGCATTTCGTTAATGATTCGCCCGGCGTGTTTGAGTGAGCGTGAGAAGTTGTCGCTGAAATGGAAATTGCCAATTGATGCTTGTCGTTGCTGCGACAATATCGCCTTGCCAGATTGCTCAGATTCACGATTACCTAGTGACGCATCAAAGATACCCATACACGCTTTCATGTCATCAATAGCTCTATTCATGGCCGTGTCGAAGCCAGGATTGGATGACACTGGCGGCTCTCTGCGCGGTGCTGGGAGTGTTTGGCCAAGATTGCTGACTGGATTGTAGGTCAGGACTGAGATATTAACTCTGTCTGCGTTGCTCCACTCTTGTTCGTACCCATCAAGCTGCCCTTCTGCGGCGATATATGGCGATCGCGGCGCAAGTGCTAATGTCTCAGCATTGGCTGATTGGAAAAAGTTGTATAACGTGGCTGGGTCTTTTGCAAATCGCGTTAATCCGTGGACATGGCGCTTGCCTTCCAAATGGATGCTGACCCCGTAAACCGGGATGATTGGTATGTAAGAGCATGGAAGTTCTGTTGACTCAAGTAGTTCATTACCTGCTATTTTGTACCACATGCATTTGCGTGATTCTGATTTGCGCTCACCGGTGATTAGATGCTGATAAACCTCTGGTATCTTATCTTTCCATGCCGTTGATCCGTCTTGTAGTTTGACTCTAGTTCTCGGTTTTGACTCGATAACGAAATACTCTACAATTCTGATTGTGTCTTCAAAAACCCAATTGTCGCCGGTGCCTTTTGCGTCCCATCCGGTTACCTCAACATCTGGATATTCTGATTCAAACTCGTCTTTACTCCACTCCTCGGCAATAAACGCACGTTTAGCGTCTGATCCATCTGGCTCGACGCTTAGGTTGTCGTAGTAAACTTTGAACATGTCCGGGACGGCTTTAATGACTACATCTTGCTCATCGACTGCTTCATCATCACAATAGTCAGTCAATATGCGGAAATAGCCTAGTCCTGCATCAACCTGCCATTCAACAGCCGTATCGTAGGCAATGTCGGCATGGCTTTTGTTTTGTATGCTGCGCACCAAATCGCCGCGCATGTGAGCTGCCTTTTCGTTGGCTTCACCATCGGCTTGGCGGTATTTGATTGATGGCTTGTTTTGGCGTATCTCGTTGATGACCTGATTGCGAAACTGAAATATTCGATTGGTCGTAAGCATGGGCCGCTCTGCGCCTGGACGCTCACGATCTCGCTTTACTGACTCAGGCCATTGATCTCCCAGACGCACAAACTTTAAATCTGCCAGCATTTTGACGCGGTTCTCTGACTCAGCATCAGCAAAAATGGCGAAATATTTGTGTGCGTCCTTTACGATTTGTTCTTCTTTTTTAGTCATGTTATTGCCTAATGTACGTTTGCGACATTATATCATTACATCCAGCTGCCTGTTGCATGTTCATAATTTTTCGACTGCTTTGTCTTACGCGGGTTAACAATACCAGGGAATAATGCTGTGATTGACCACACCAAAGCATCCGCCCGGTTAGGTGATTTATCGCCCGTGTAACCGACTGTACTAAAACCTGTTAGCTCATCCTCGAGATCGTTAAATCGCCCCACGTGCCTAACTTTGCCTTGCTCATATAGTGCGCTAATCGGCTCTGCTCTAACCGCCTTACCTCGTGACGCTGTGACTTGTTGGTATGGTGTTCGCGGCCTTGCTGTCTCAATGACGTGCTGTACCATTGCCCCGCCATAGTTTATTTCGCCGACTATCATGTCAGCTTGATGTCTGTCATACGCATCCGTTGCTATTCTTCCCCATGTCGCCGGGCCACATTTAACAGTACAATCCTCTAGCAAATATGCATTGCCATCAACGCCCAATCCGGCAACAACAATACCGATATCGTCATTGTCTGCATTATCTACATCGCCCGACCCGCTTGGGTCAACAGCAACAACAACGCGGATGAGCTGCGGTGTCTCGCCATTTATTACGCGCCATGTTTCTATATTCTCGTCGGTAAATAGCGCGTTAGGATTAGCGTCTGCAAATTCACCGTCCAGAAATCGTTTGCGCAGTCTTGCGCTCATGCCTTGAAGCGTGTCTAAATATCCAGCACTTAGGTTTTCTGTGTTGTCTTTTGGGTTTATTTTGAAGCTTGCGTAATCATCTGGATTGTGTATCTGTTGCTTAGTATCAGGATCAATTTTTTGTATAAAATATCTGTACGTCCAGTGTAGTTTAGATGGTGGATTGCAATCGTAGTACATGCGTGGCTTGAGCACGCCTAGGTTAGCGCCTTCTATCTCTGTGTTTACGAGCTGTGCAAGCCGTGTGAGTACCATGTCGCGTGAGCCCTGTGGGATTTGGCTGCACTCGTTTAGATAAATGGTTGCAAACTCCATTCCAAGTACTTTTTCTGCGCGCTCTTTATCGTCAAGTCCCCCAAACCACAACTCTGAGCCATTGGCAAATGTGACGTAGTTGTCTGTTTTGTTTAGGTTGTACTCAACGCCTGCAAATGCAATCTGCATAACTTTTGGGAACGTGTCCTGAACGACAGATGCTTTAACTGCGTTGAAACGGTAGCGGAATATTGCGTGACGTGATTTTGGCGCTTTTAGTGCGCGTAAAACTACGTTGCGTACTAATAAAAAAGTCTTGCCAGACCGAGATCCGCCGAACAGGCAGATATGAGTTGCGTCGCTGGAGAGGACGGATTGCGCTTCGCGCTGCTTGTCTGTGAGTTTAAATTTTTTCGTCATAACTATCTAAAACGATAGTGACATTTTTTGATTCGACGTTTGCGTTGATGTCTTTTGGTAACACTTTGCCAATCAGGCCCATGAATGCCACTGGGTTTTGTTCCGCTTTCCTGGCAAGGTAAGCCTGTCCGCCAACGTCAGACAGAGCGCCAATGATCATGTCCTTGATTTCTTTAGTCGCAAGGTTCTTGGCGCCCTTCGGGCGGCCTGCGCCGTTATTCGGCTTCCTATTTTTGCCTAATTTATTTTCATTCATTGTTACAGTATAACATCACAAATAAAAAGTGAAAATAATTGTTATTATTTATTCATTTTGTGTTGACAAAAAGAATTAGATATTAAATACTATGTTCACGGTTTCGGGAATGGCCTGGAATCGAAACAAACTTGGAGATTAAGACAATGAACACAAACACTATAAAAATATCGTACAAATCCTCTGTATTAGTAGCAGCTGGATGGAGGAGTATTTCCATTACTGCACTAGCAGAACTAAACAAATATGGTAAGAAAGGAACAGTTACCGAAGTGCTGGATGTTGATGGGGAAGGAGTTGTTGGGTACGCATCAAGGACTGGTGCTAATCGCCAAAAGTACAATGTTGGATATATTGTAAGGCGCGAGATAGGCGCCACTAAAATTATTTCTAAAGTTGAAGTAATTAATTAAAACAACCAGCCAAGGATGGCTTAATTTTTTGGAGATAACATGCAAAAAGAACACGGAATGACCGGCAAAAAGAACGCATCGAAGGTCAATCCTCGCTGCGAAAACATAAATATCAGGGCTACTCGCTCAGACAAAAGCGAGTGGGAACACAAGGCTTTTTTGTTGGGGATAAGTTTGAGCGAGTGGATAACTCGTAAATGCAAGGGGGAGGCATGAGAGTAGAAACTTACACATCATTAACCATGCTGGCAGTGATAGCGCTGCTGGTATTTGGCGAACACAACGCCAAGGCAAATGGTTATGTGATGATAACAGACAACCATGACTACATGATCTCGCCCGATATGGCGTCATATATGACAAAACAAGGGCATGGCAAGGTGTTTGAATTGGAGGATGTCGAATGAATACATGGCCCGGAGGTAAAAGACGCGCGTTAACACAGTCAGAGCATGAAGCATGGAACAGCAGTAACTACCCTGGAACAAGGCAAATGTGCTGCATGTGTGGCGAACCGACAGAACTATGTGAAGAGGACGGAATATTTGATGACAATGGTGAATCATATTGCCTTGATTGCGCTATCGGACAGGGAATTTTAGAAAATGAATAATCACCCACTTGACGATTTTATACTGCTCGTGCTGACAATAATAACCATCATCGGAATATTTCACGGAGCAACGCCATGTTAAATAGTAGAAAAATTGAAGACCTGCACCCCTATGTTGCTGATCTTGCAAAAAAGTTTGTAGCGGCCTGTGCTGACAGTGGCATCGATGTCATAATCACCAGCACCTACCGCGATCTTGAATCTCAGGCCGAACTTTACGCACAAGGCCGCAGTAAGCCTGGATTAAAAGTCACCAATGCAAAATCTGGGCAGTCATTCCACAATTGGCGCGTGGCCTTTGACTTTGTGCCCATTGTTTATGGGAAAGCAGACTACAAAAACATTCACACCTTTGAGCTATGCGGGAAAATTGCCGAGAAACTAGGTCTTGAATGGGCTGGTAGATGGGAGCGATTTAGAGAGCTGGCACACTGCCAATACACCGGCGGACTGACATTGGCTGACTTTGCAGCTGGGAAAACAATAAATAAAGACTAGAGAATGAAATGAACGCTTCATTTTGATAGCAATGACTAACTAAAGCCCCATTCGGGGCTTTTTTTATTATCTTTGATGTTGAATCAATGGTCTCTGTTTATATGCCAGCTCCCAAACATGAGAATAACCGCAATCCTTCGTAGTGCATTGGCGTTTGTTTATACTGCGAAGGTCTAACATTGGCTTGTTGCATCTAGGGCAGTTCATTTTCCACTACTACCAAAGCCACCTTTTCCCCTTTCCGTTTCGCTCAGCTCGGCAACAACTTTAAACTGCACTTGCTCTACTTTTTCAAGCATACCTTGCGCTATGCGGTAGCCTGGCTCAACTTCAAAACGCTCTGTTCCGTCATTATGTAGTTTTATTTGCAACTCGCCGCGATAGTCTGAATCTATGATCCCAGTGCCATTGGCAAGCCTTATGCCGTTTTTAAAGCCATGACCTGATCGGCTATAAATTTTCAAGACGTAACCTGCAGGTATTTCGAAAGCCAACGCTGTTCTAATAATATCCGCTTCACCTGGGAAGATATTGGCAAACGAATCAGCGTAAATGTCAAAACACGCGCTTCCCCTTGTTGCGTAGGTTGGCACCATTGCGGTTGTTGTTAGTTTTTTTATTTTTACTTTCATCGTCTTAATTCCTTCCAACGTTTAAATGCTGATATATGGCAATCGCCGTAGGCGATTACTCCCGCGCCAAGGCATTGCCATTTGCCACTCTTAAGTCTTAGGTGTGGTTTCATTTACTAACTCCAATGATTCCGACGGAAATCCATAAGCCGGTAAACCAACAAGATAAACGCCGTCTTCTTTACAAATTTTTTTAATTTCAAATATCCTATTTATATTTTCAAAAAATATCTTGCTCATAGATATTACCCAGCTATTACGCCATCCTTCCTGCTCAGTAACCTTCTTAACAATTCTAACCTTGTCACCCGGCTTAAACCCGTATGTTTCTGTGGTTTTATCATCAATCAACCTCTCCAAATACACAGCCAAATTCATTGCTTCCTGTTGCGCATGTATTAACCAATCGAGCTCACTTAAATCTGTGCTCTCAACAGTCACTCCATACTTTTTTATGCCAACTTCAGCACGTTCAATTATTTTCTTTGCTACTGATTCTTCATGTTTACTCATTCTTCACCCAACCAAGTTATTAACAATGATTTTGCTTTGTTATAAGGATTTATTTTAATCTCTGTTTTTATATGCCCCTCCGACTCAATCATCCTAAGCATTTCTTCCCGCCCCTTTGGCGTTAACTGCTGAAATGCGAACGAGCTATTCCTGAGCTCGCCTTGTGTCAGAGATCCGTTGTACCGGATAGAGTGCATAATTCTTTCTTTTGGCGTTTTGCCGCGGAATTTCTGAGCGTTATACTCACCATTTCCGTTGTATTTTCTATCAGTTTTTTTTGTACTGCGACTTAATTTTTCATTTTCTCCAATAAAAACAACTCCTGTGCCATGCGCCGTCATGATCGGGTAACGGTGTCCTAATGCAATGTTAACAAATATGCCAATGCTCATGCTTCCTCAATTCGCTTTTTAGCGATATTAAAATAAGTTTCGTCTAGTTCAATGCCTATAAAATTACGGTTTTGGTTTTTTGCTGCTACTCCTGCAGTTCCGCTTCCCATTGTAAAATCAAGAACTGTCTCGCCTTCGTTGATATAGGTTTTTATTAGGTATTCAAGCAGTGCTACTGGTTTTTGGGTTGGGTGTATAGTATTCCCAGCACTTTTAAACGATAAGATTGATTTAGGATAATTAGTGTGTGTTTGTACATAGCTAGTTTTTCTGATGCCACCGCCATTATTATCGGTTATTCTTGAACCTTGTTTTGTAACCTTGTTTACCTCAATAATGCCTTGCGGATTATATGTGCATTGCTGACCATAAAAAACAGATATATCCTCGTGAACTTTTAAAGCTTGTTTTTTTGCAAGCATCTGGTTTGCAAATCTTCCCTTTTCCCATATCCAACAATATTTAAACAACTTAATATTGCTCATAATCAACGCGCTAGTAAACGGCTGACTACCAAACAATACAATCGCCCCATTTGGCTTAATAATGCGCTTTAATTGAGCCCACATTGGCTCAAACGGTATTACGCTATCCCATTTGCAGGCCGTTGTTCCGTATGGTGGGTCGGTTATGATTGCGTCAATACTTCCATCATGTATATCACGCATTAATTCCAGGCAATCGCCATGCAATAATTCAATCACTAAACACCTCCTTAAACGCCATAATCCTTGCGTCTTTATCGCTCATACCTGCATCAGAACACATCATCGCAACCTTTTCGCAAAATGCGTCCACCTGCGCGTCTGTTGGTGCGTCCAGGTTATGTTTTATGCAATAATCATCTAACCATTGTGCATCGCGTTGGTACATTTCAGGGTTATTGCTCATAATGCACCATACATTTGTCATGCGGAACAATATTAAAAACACGTTGCAAATCAACTTGCTCGCCAAGCATGCATACTGGCTGCGTGCCAAAGTTTTTAAATCCAAGCATAGGGCAGGTCGTTTCTTTTCCGGCGTAAATACTGCATGTTGGGACGCCGTCAACTGTATAAGCCGGTATCCGGATTATCTTAATTTGTTTTCCGTATTTAGCATGTGTCATTGCTCATCTTCCCATTGCTTTCGGCATTCAGCAGAGCACCATCCAGGATAATACTCAGCCTCGCTAACCGTTACGGGGTCGACGGTGTTACCGCATTGGTAACATATGCCTGACTCGTTATTGATGTGTAGCGGTGCGCTAGCGCGGTTTTTTATGCGTGCTGCAAGTATCTTTTCTTCTCGTTCCGTTGTTTTGTCTATGTCATCGCTCATCTGTTTAATAATGCCTGTAGTTGATCGTATTTTTCAGCCTTTGATTTAAATTCCTCTATAGCTTCGGAATTATCGTCTTCTATCAGTTTAAGAAATTCAAACTCTTCATTTATTGCTGACAAATCATTCTTTATTGATGAAACTATAGTCTCAACATCTGAAATGTTCTTTGATAATTTAATAAATAATGATTTTACATCTGCTTGGTCTTTTTTTGACTGAATTTCTTTCTTATCTTCTTGCTTAACTTCATTCAAAATATATCTGTTTGTTCCTGATTTTAATGCAACTCCAGAGCTCACTAAAAATTCCAGCTCCTTTTGAACAATTCCCATTGGTATATTTTTCCCAGATCTTTTGATCTCTGAAAATATTTTATTAATGTCCCAATATTCAAGCATTGGCACTGCTTCATAAACATTTTTAGTGTTTCCAGTCATATTTTTTTTAATTTCATTCAACTTAGATATTTTTATCATGGTGTCCCCATTTTGTAATTTTATTAAGCCTTGACGTTCAGAAATGTATTTACAATATTTGCAAATACGCATTAATCCATTAGATGATCTTGGATTTTTATGAAATGAATCAATATTTTTTAATTCACCGCATCTATTACAAGAATTTTTCATTTGGCTATATTTATCCAAAAAAAACCCCGCTAACCGACTGGGAAGAATCGGCGCGGGGTGAAACATCACTTGGAGGATAATGTTTAAAAGTTACCAGCCTTCCCGCTGCTTTTGAACATCACCGTTACTACAACTACAGATTATCAAAACATGAGCGTGAATACAACTAAAAAAAACCAAAACTGCCTTTCTGGGTGGGGTTAAGCGTCGCTGCGCAAAAGCTGCGCTAAGCTTAAACCATTTTCACCCATAAGTCAAGTGCTGTTCGAAAATGGTAAAAATGAAATGTAACGTAATTTTTAAAGTGTAGCGTTACATTAAAAAAACACAAACCCTTATATAATGCGTCCTGTAGACGTTACATTTTTAATGTAACGCTAAAAATCAAAATGTAACGCTAAGTGTAACGCATCAAATGTAACGCTCGAAATGTAACGCTAATGTAACGCTACATTTCGAAATGTAACGCTACAAGTGTAACGCTTACCTGCAATCAATCAATAATCCATTGATTTCTAACATTTTTTCTTCTTTCACCATTCGCGTTACAAATCGGTTTATTGTTTGCCGAATGGTTCCTTGCTTCTGCCCAAAAAAGTGCTGGCTATGTTTTACAAACATTGCAAAATCAACAGGCTTTACACCAACACCATCAGAAAATTGAACAGGACTATCTTCCATCGCACTATTAAAACAGGACCATAAAATCTCATCATTAGCGCCATGCTTGGAACCTTTAGTCAGTCCAGAAATAGACTCAAGCACTAAGCTTGTCGCCTTTGTCCCATCCTGATTATCAATACCCAATTCAACTACTCGCGCCTCGGCCTCAACCTCAACAAACTGATCTCCGTCCTTGGTCTTTCCGCTTGATAATGTGGTTATCATCGTATTCTCAATCCTGTCCATTATCATTACATAGTCGCTGTTGGCAGTGAATGCAGACGCGCCACGTAGCCCTAAGTCTTTATTCTTGCCAAAGTGATGCACTATCATCGAGCTGGTATAGCCGTTGCTGATTGTGCTTTGCAGGATAGACAGCACTGACGATACTTCCGAGTTATCATTCTCATTGGTGCCACTGTTCATAGAACTGAACGTGTCCATAATCACCAGTGCAGGTCGCCGCTTTGCAATCTCAATACCAAGCTCCCGCACATGGTCACGGTCATCAATAAAAATCTTGTCGTTAAGCACAATCAGATTCCCATCAAACCCCCCATGAACAATAGATAAAGCCCTCATGCGTCTTGATAGCGCCCCTTTTCCCTCACCGCAGATATACATCACCAAGCCAGTGTCGAACACTTCAAAATTAAAGAAATCCTGGCCTGTGCAAATACTGTGCGCAATCTTTAATGCCATGAACGACTTAAACGCCATTGATGCCCCTGCCAATATGCCGTGACTATCAGACTCTAAAAACCGATTGATTAGATACCGTGGCGCCTTGGCATTTTCTGCCATTTCATCTGCGCAACTAAAACTCAAACCTCCTGCCAGCCCAATTTCCTCACCCAGTTCTTCCGCCAGTTCAGCGAGTGTAATCTTCGACATATAATTCCCCGCCAGATCCGAAGAAATCCTTGTCGGATAGTGAATAAATCGCATCATTTACAAAGCTTATTTCTTTCGCTCCTGCTTTTAATACGCATAAGGCTAATGCCTTGCGTTGATTAATATCAAACTCTGGATCATGTTTAACAATAACAATCCTGTCTCGACACACTGACCAGTCAAAGGTTTTCGGGTCATCACCTGGCGGCAATAAAATTGACCATGCCCTAACTTGTGATTGTGCGTTTTTGTATTTATTCCATGATTTTGTACCGGAGAATATAAATAGGGTTGGCGTTGGGTTGATGATGTTTGCATAAGGTGGGCGTCTCATCTCGCCCCCTCAAAATATTCAATAAGCTTCACAACAATATCATGCTTAGGCTGATAGCTATCATCACGCCTAAGCCTTGCTAGTGCCTGGTAAGGTATTCCTGTTTTTCCTGCAATCACGGTTAGATTGCGGTCTTTTAGTGCTTCTTTTATTTTGTCTAGTGTCATTTTATTATCCCCACTGGTTAGCCATAGCATCGGCAATGCCTTGATAAGTTTTGCTTCTTAATTTCCAGCGGTCTGCGCTTGGTGGCATATTGTGTATTTTTTGCTCCCTGCCTTCAACAATATTGGTTGGTTTCAAAATAGTTAATCCTTCCAACCATAAACAGGTTGCTTTTGTTTCACCATGTCCAAATTGCCACGGTTGAATTATTTGATCTGGTTTTCTCCAAACAGTTGACATTATAGAAATTGGGTTTTCAATACATTTCATTTTTATTGGTGCTAATGCTAATGCAAGAAAAAACTCCATGCTTTTTTGTTGCCTACCATCTTTTCGTTTAGCTTCAAAATGTCTTGCGCCTGATACAGCTAAATCGGTACATGGCGGGTGAGCAATCATCAAATCAAAGCCATCGTTAATAATATCAAAAACATCGCCTTGATAATGCGGGCCTGGTTTTTCAGTTGGTAACAAATCACAGCTTATCGCATCATGACATTTGGCAATAAATGCGTCACGCACTGTCCCGCTAAATTCACAAGCTATTAAAACTTTCATATCCCCTCACATTAAAAATTATTTGTAAAAATGAAAAAATAGTTTACCATGTCCGCTCGTAAATAAACAAATTGGAGAATGAAAAATGACATCAATAACCAGGAGTATAAGCTTTGAAATTACCCCGCTTGAAGCTGCTGCTGTTTTTTGGAGCATGAATAGCAAAGATCAAGCTAATTTTTTTAATGAGTTAGCTTTTTTATCAGAGTCAAGGCTTCCGATGCAATTGCAATATATAACAGAGGATGACGTATTAAGTCTTGCTGGTCGTCGTGTTATGCAAGAAATTGGTGAGTATTCGCATTGGGGCTTGTCTTGTAATTTAATAAGAGAAACTAATAAATAGTTGCATTTTATAAAAATATAAAATAAACTAAGCGCTATTTTAAAAACCTGGAGATGAAAAATGCCAAACCCAAAAACCCAAAGCGTCCACATACGCTTTGACCTTGTAAACCGCATGCAAAAGCTTCGAGCTGAGCTTTCGACGGCTGATAACAGGCTTAAGCTTCGTGATCTTGTTAACGAAGCGATTGAGCAATACTTGGAGAAGAAAGATGTCAGATGATTCTTTTTTAGACTCGCTTCAAGTCGCCAGTGAGCCAATAAAACGTCCTTTCCTTGGGGTAATATATGGTGAGGGAGGAACTGGTAAGACTGGGGCTTGTATGTATGCGCCTGATCCATTTTATGTATCTGTTGAAGCTGGCACAGACTGGATCCCCGCGCCAAAGTTTGTTGATGCCAATGGCCGATCTATCATTGCTCAAACAAGTGAACAGCTTTTTCAAATGATTGGCTGGCTGTGCAAAAAAGCAAACATTGAAAAGATCGACAAGCCTGTTAAGACCGTTATTATTGATAGTTTGGGATTTGCTGAACGCCTATTTTATAACGACATTGTTTTGAACCATCCATTTACCGATGCCAAAGAACCCAAGCCAGTAAAAACCATCATTGACCTAGGCTATGACGGCCAAGGATTTGCAATGGATTATTGGCACAGGCTATTGACTGGCTGTGAACAGCTCCGCAAACGTGGCTTTAATGTCATACTAATTACCCATGCAGCATGGGCAAACGAAAACTCGGAAGGAGGAAAGACCTACAAAAAGAAGGAAATGGCTTTACAGGTGTATGGCCGTCATAACGTCCCTGAGCTTTTAAAGAGATCCAGCGACTTTGTTTACTTCATGTCCAGCGAGATTATGACCAGCACTGTTGGCGCGGGTAAATGGACTAAAAACCTTGGAACCAATAGCGAAGCTGAGACGGTTATCCATACCAGACCCACCAGCCTATTTTATGCAAAAACAAGAAGCATTGACGGCTCGAACATTCCTGACGCATATAGTTTCACAGTTGAAACCAGGAAGGAAGTTTGCACGCAAATGTTTAACGATATTATCAACAACTAAGGAATCAACATGACAAGCTTTACCTATTCAAAAGAAACAGCAAAAGAAGAATCATTTCAGTCTGGCCCGATTAGCAAAACAGGCGACTACCTGGGGCGAATAACGCAAGCCTATGAAACTGTAAGCACAGGTGGCGCTGTAGGTTTGGCGTTAGATATTGTAAGCGACCAAGGCCAACGCATTAGCCATACAATTTGGCACATCAGTAAAGCGGGAGATACGCTTGATTTTGGTGTTGCAGCAATAAATAGCTTAATGTCGGCTCTGTCTTTGCGTGAACTGAAACCAAAACAAAATACCATTATTCAGAAATGGGACTTTGATACTAAATCAACCAAGGACGTTAAAGTAACAGGCTATCCGCAATTGATCGATAAACACCTGGGCTTTGTTGTGCAGATGGTTGAATATTACAAATGGAAAGATGGTCACGCAACTGATGCCGTTGGCGAACGTGGTGAAGTGATCCGCTTCTTTGACGCTGACACCCGCCAAACATCCAGCGAAAAAGCAGACGGCATTGATGCTGCAATTCTGGACGCATGGCTTCCAAGTTTGCCAGTGGTTAAAATGCTTCCTGGTAGTCGTGGTGCTCAGATTGTGGCGCAGGCTGAGAATAAAGCGCCTATGGCGCAGTCGTTTAGTGCTGCTGATGACGATGAATGGGGCGACGCGCCTTTCTAACAACTAACAACTAACATTTACAGCCAAGGATGGCTTTTTAACTTGGAGAAAAATAATGACAAAAATTTTTGAACTTAAGGCGCAACAGCAAGAACTTCTCGATCAACTTTTCTTCCTTGACGATGAAGAAGATGCAAGTGAGATTGATTATATCAAGCTTAACCTTGATTCAATCGTTGGTGATGTTGAGCATAAATTGCGCTATTTGAGTGAGATTTATATAGAGGCGGATGGACAAGAAAAACTATCAGCTTACGCGTTCTCAATAGGGGTTGATAGGCTAACAAAAGATATTAGAAGAAAGCAAAGAGTTAAAGAAAGATTGAAGGATTTTATACTGGAAACTATGAAAACATTTGACATTAAAAAAGTCAAAGGCGACTTGTGCAGTTTGTCTCGGTCTGAGTCGCAAGGGAGCGTGGTGATTGATGAAACATTTAAAGATTTCAAGCTTCCTGATGATTGTATCGAGAAAATACCTGCGTCTTTCAAGATATTAAAAACAGAAATAGCCAAACACCTTAAAGCCGGTGAAGAAATTCCCGGGTGTTCGTTGGTTAAAAAACAAATTTTGAGGTTAAGCTAATGAGCGAAGAAAAACAACAACATATACACGCTGAACTTATGGCGCTTTATGCACAGGATGCAATGGAAACTGATAAGCCCTGGAAGAGGTGGGAACATAAGCGATTTCAGGATAATGAGTGGTCTAAACTTCTACAAAACCCAGTATGGTTAGAATTATTTGAATATCGCCGAAAACCAAAAACCATCAATATCAATGGGTACGAAGTGCCAGAACCGTTGCGAGTTAAGCCAGAGTGCGAGTCTATTTATTACGTTGCATCTACTTCTAGTAAAAGGTTAGAAACGTTAATAATCTGGAACAATGATGAACAGGATAACGAGTGGCTTAATAATGGCCTGATACACCTAACAAAAGAAGCCGCAAAATTACATGTTGACGCATTGCTAAGTTTTACGCGAAAATAGATAAAATTCAGGGGCCAGCCTGAAAATGAGCACTCACAGCGCACTAAGCCCATCAATAAAACCCTGGCCGGTTTTGTTTTTGGGCTTTTTTATTGGCTGAATTATGAAAAAAGAACTCTACCCACACCAAAAAGACTGTGTAAAAGCAATTATTACGGCACTAAAAGAAGGCCGGACAGAGTATGCCCACTGCGTTACTGGATTCGGTAAATCGCTTGTCATGGCTGAGTTAACAAGCATTGGATTAAAGAATGGAAAGCGTGTTTTGCAGCTCGTGCCAAATCACAAACTTTGCACTCAGAACTATAAACAAGCGTTTGATTATGTCGATAATAAACATAAGCCATTGATAGGCATTTGCTCTGCACAGTCAAAGACATTTCAGATCAATAGACAGGCTGTTATTGCCACACAAACCAGCTTTTTAAGTCGTCGGGCGACCAGTGGACGCTTTGATTTGCTGATCGTTGACGAGTGCGATTTGATTTCACCTGATGTTGGTACGACATACCAGAAAATTATTAAATCATTGCGCCGCATCAATCCAAACATGAAGATTACAGGGCTTACAGGTTCACCTTATCGAGCCAACCAAGGAACCATTCACGACAAAGTTAAAGATGGCAATGTTATTTTTGAGGGCCAATGCTATGAGTCAGACATCCCTTACCTTATCCATGAAGGTTTCTTATCATCAATAGAAATGCTTAACACGCATTATCAAGCGGACCTTGAAGGCGTTAAAAAGATTGGTAATGATTTTGATGCTAATGAAGTTGGCGTTCGGTTTGATAAGATAATAGACAACGCCGTGGAAGATTTTAAAATTTTGCTCGACGAAAAGAATATAAAAACAGCTCTGATATTTGCTTCAACTATTCCCAATGGAAAGCGCATTGTTGAAAAATACGGAAATGATAATGAGTGCAAACTTGCTCACGGTGACTTAACACAGTATGAAAGAGACAAGCTGATTCATTGGCTTGAGAATGGCACTGGTAAACGTTACTTAGTTAATGTTGGACTATATACGCGCGGCTTTGATTACCAAGCGTTACAGGCATTGGTATTGCTTAGGGCTACATTATCGCTGAGGCTTTATATTCAAATCATGGGCCGAGTATTACGCTCACACGATGAAAAGGAAGTGGCTTATGTGGCTGATTATGGAAGTAACGTGGCAAGGTTTGGGCCTATTGATGCAATCGTACCTCCTAAGCCGCCGCGTAAAGGTGATGCGCTTAAAAAAGAATGTTTGGCTATCCTGGACGGCACAATAGAATTTGAAGGAGTGACTTATCGAGCTGGCGAACAGTGCTCGTATATGAACCCAATCGGTTTAAAAAAGTGCCGTGTTTGTCAGGCTGAATTTATAAACACAGATGAAAGTGGTTTATATGTAATGCGCACAAAAGCCCAAGCATTGGCTGAAAAGCTTGCCGACAATACAGTTACTTATGAAGTTGATAAAGTGACTTATGTTATTGGGCCAAGCAAGGATGGAACTGACATGATTAAGATGTTGTTCTGGGCTGATGATGAATTGGGCACACAGTTATTGCATACTCAATTTATATGCTTGAACCACACAGGAACCGCGCAAAACATCGCCAAGTCATTTGTGCTTAAAATGTTTAAAGACCCGAAGGACTTTTATAAACTCGGCGCTGTTGGAGTTAATGTGGAAAATATGTTTGCGCTACTGACTGAGCATCCGCACTACTTTAAAACAGTTAAAACTATTACACTGGAACCTGATGGACGCTTTAAAAAGCTCAAGTCCATTGGGTGGCTTTGACGCGCTTCCAAAGGGAATAAAAAAACATGGTAATAAATATCAAGCAACAATTAGTATAAATAAAAAGCCAGTATATAAGTTATTTGCAACACCTGAAGAAGCTGTTGAATGGGTAAAAAAAACAAGAGCCGAGAATAAAATGAATGGGACACGTGCTGAAAATAAATATGGTCGGCACATTATGTTTCGAGAGGATCAAAGCAGATTTGTTGTGCAGATTCACTATAACGGTAAATTGAGAAGTATTGGTAACTTCAAAACCCACGCAGAAGCCATAACAGCGCGTGATGAAGCGTTAAAGATTATGGGTATTGAATCATGAGTGATATTTTGGCTTCCCTAGCCAGCAGCAAATCCAAAGCCAGCCCACAACAGGAGCCGATAACGCCAACACAATGCTCTTGTCATAGTCATATGAAAAAGGATGTATATTGGGCGGCTCTTTGGCGCTTAGGCGTGCGTGGTGACGACCTGGACGCGTACATGGCTGAATCGCCATGTGATTATGATGCAAACCTTTTTAACTTGGAGAATTTTGGTGAGAACAAAAAATAAAAAACAACTAGACAAAATAAATAAACGATTTGAGATTGAGAAGGTTATTAAGTGCAAAGACTGCAAATTTTTATTTAATGGGATATGCTTTCATAATGGCTATGAGCGACATAAAAATATGACTGCTTGTTATGCTTTTTTAAAATTGGAGAATGAAAAATGAAACTAACAAAAAGCTACAATGAAAAAAGATTAGAAAAACAGCGATTCAACAAAAAATGGTTTGGTAAACGTAAAAAAGTATTCTTGTGGCTACCTACGCGGATGAATGACGGCAGCACGGCTTGGCTGCAATATGCGTGGCTAGATTATGGGATTGAACGGGATTATGACAAAATTAACTTGTTGAGCGGGCATGTTTCTTATTACTATGAGGGCTTGGAATGAACTGGCTAACAACAGACCCACCAAAAGACAGCTCATTTATTGCAGATGTTTGGCTCCCGTATGCCGTTATTGCAGCTTGGAATGAATCTGAAAAAAAATTTTGTTTTTCTGATTTCAGGATAGGTTTATTTGAATGTGAGTGGATGGACACATATTTCGAAAACGAATACATCGACACAATAAAAGCATGGATGCCATTGCCGGAGATTAAGAATGATTAGCGACAAAACATTAAAACAAGAACTAGACTCAATCCTAAAGCGTCGAAAAATTAAGAAGGCTGAGCGTGATATACATATCGATGCCGCACTAACGACAAGTTATATCTCGCGGGATGAAATATTGGATATACAGGAAGGCATCACTCGTGAATATGAACAGGAACAATCTGCACTAAAACACATACCAAGCGAATTTAAAGAGCAATGCGACTTTGTGATGTGGTTTAAAAGCGCTTATCCCGGCGTGATGATTATGTCAATTCGCAATCATGGGAGCCGCACGCCGCGAGAACGACAAGAGCAAATAATGGAGGGATTGCAGCCAGGAGCGGCTGATTTATTTATTCCTGCTTGGGCAATGTGGATAGAGATGAAGCGTGTTAAAGGAGGGGTGCAATCCTATGAACAAAAGGCATTTGAGAGGTATGTAACAGAACAAGACTATGAATATTTTGTATGCAATGGTTTTTCTGAGGCAAAAAATATATGCCTAGACTATTGCAAATTATAAAAAAATAAAATAAGATGCTTTCGCGGTAACAAATTAATAATTAACTTGGAGAAGATAAGATGAAAAAGACAATTGCTGTTTACAAGAATGTCCAATGGAATCTTGAAATAATTTTAGAATTCGATGCGAGTAGGGATACGGATGAACAATATGCAAGAATATCAGAACCACAAGAAGTGGACTTTGTGCCACGAGAAGAATCAGAGGTTATCGCCTCACAGTTAAAAGCGCTAGACGCTGCCGAGGAATCTATCACGCAAGAAGCATTGGAAGCCATTAAAGCTATCCAGCAGCGCAAACAAGAGCTGATTGCAATCACTCACCAATCAGGTGACGAGTGATGCGGACTGAAACAATCATCGCAAAAGGTATCGACTGGGAAGTTACGTTCGAGCTTATCAAGCCTGAGCCGGAAGTAGGATTATTTGGTGCAGAAATTACCATATATGCTATCAAGATTGGGGATGCTGATATTATTGAGTGTTTAAACGAAGAAACGTTATCTGAAATTGCTGATGGAATATATGACAGGTATAATGAACACGACTAAAATCATGGGATGATGCGCTCAGCCGACGAACTTTAACAATACAGCGACGCTTAACGGCGTCGCCTTGAGTGCCGCGTTATGCGGTTGGATAAGATAAAGTGAACCAAGACCAAATAAACACTATTCTGAATGCGTGGTTTTATTCAACTAATGGAGATGGAATAAAAGACGCTTTTGATTTTCCGCCAGCTGCATTCTCTAATTTAGAAGAAGCATTTATTGCCTTATGTGAGGAGCATTTCGGCAAGGATTTTATAAAAAACTGGGAACCTGATTAAGTCAGTTAACAAAAGACCGGCCGTGCTTATCACGCAATCCCCTTGTAATGCAACCATGCCCATGCTGCTGCAAACATAGAGCCAAGAACCCATAAAAAATGGCGTATAACACTTTCGCCTACTTCCTTTTTGAACTCGTCTTTCGCAAGTTGCACCGCCAAAATAGCCGCCGCTGTCGCTATTTCTTTTATCTGCTCTTGCGTCAATTCATGTTTATCAAACCGAGGACAACCTTCCCATCCTCTTCTGTCAATTTCCCTTCTATCAGAATGAGGCAGACCGTCATCGTCCCTATATATTCTCGACATATTTATCGTCCTTTCAATTTATCTTCTGGTACGCCTACAACCACAATAGCCACAAACCAAACCAGCACGGTTAATGTTGGTGTTAGCGGGTAGATGGTTGGTAATAGTGGTAAAAATATACCTATCCGGCTTGACCACTCAGCAGCACGGGCTTTAATGTAACGATTCATTCCACACCATTTTTTCTTAATTGATAATTATACTGAACACATTCAAAATATTCAGCGTCGTTGACAGTATTGCAGTCTTGATAGCGTTTAATTTCTGGCACTGGCATAAGTTCCAAGGCTGTTTCGATCACTGCGCACCCTGTTAATAGATATAGTATTGCTAAAGTAGTTATTACTCTCATGGCTTCACCGCCATACTCGCGCCTTTAATCGCACCAGCAACTATTGCTTCAAGTCCTTTTGTACCGTCACTATTAGCAGCACCAATACACAATTCACCTGTGCTGGACTTAAAGCAGCTATTCTCAAGTCCTGTGGTCATAGCAAACTCGGTTATGTCTAGGCGTACAGTAATATTACCCTCTGTGCGTGTGTAGCTGGCTACTGAGCAGCCGGTGAGTAGGATTATAATCGGTATGATTATTATCATGTTAGGACATCGTTTAGATTCTTCGAAATATAGGAATTTTGACATATTATTAAAATCTAGCTGTAGTTACAGGCATAGTCAATCCGTCCATCCACTCATCGTAGCACATATCGTCAATCAGCCCCAGTGACCGTTTTAGAGCGATGTAATCTAAAAGATCAATATAATCCTGAGTAACCCATGTTACTGAATCTGCTGCTGCACCAAAGCCATGCCCGAATAAAACTAAAGATGTACCCCACAGAATTGCGGTATCAATAGCTGACTTGACTTCCGCTAGCGTGCGGAAGCTACTTAGTCCCACCGCTCGCATTACTAATGGCTCATAGCAACCATTATATGTAAAGTTGTAACCAACCTGAACAGTTCTTGCACCCACAATGCCTAGCGATGCGGCTACGTCTATACAAACGCTCCTGTCATCAGATCTGGTCTCCCCCTCAGGCCAAGCCATGTACCGACAATCAGATAAGCCTAAATTTTTAAGCCCATTGATATTGCGCGTCATTTCCCCCAGTGGTGTAGTGCCGGCACCGCTACCAGCTCCATCGAATCTTTTGGCCCCATGCAATCCGCAATAAACAGATGGATCATCTTTAATCTGTTTAATTTGTGCTGTAGTCATTCCGTATAGGCTATTAATCGCATCGTAGATCAAAAAGAAGCTAGTTTTTATATTACGTTTTCTCGCCTCAACATAACCTATGTTGTAGCCTGTTTTTAAATTGTCATCAAACGTTAAGATTATCTTAGGGCGCTCCCTGTAACCAGTTGTAATACTATCTATATACGCCTGCCGGTGTATTGTTGTTCCCCCTGATACTTGAACTCTATACGATACAATCGGGTTAGCATTATTAAGTGCAGCAGTGCCGTTTTGCACCAAATTAACGGCATATGGCGCGTTACCAGTAGCTAGTTTGTCTATAGGTGCAATATTCCAGCCAATATTTTCGGATAGCGTTAGCGTGCTACTTGATCTATTAGCATTACCCAAGGCGGCATGATTTGATGCCCAAAATGACAGAGATAATGATGACCCGGCAGGGATGTAGGGGGTGTAATACGCTACTAAAATAGGGGTGGTTTCATCACTAAAATCAACAGATTTATTATCAGCTTGGATATAAGCGTTTGCAGTTGGGTTGTTAGGGGGCGCATCTAGCCAAATTGTTTTTGTAGATGATTTTGCAAATGACGTTGATTCTGTAGCTGTGCCTTGGCTAAAAACAACAACCGTGTAATCAGCAATAACATCTGTTGTGTCTACAAAATCAGGAGGGGTGGTACGCGATATAGACCGGCTGCCTATGCCTGCCCCTACCCCATTAACATAACTATACAGCGTCCCATTAACATCATAGTAGCCTGTCGCATTGGCGGGGATGTCTGAGAGGGAGTTAACGGAAGTGATCGGCGTGCTTATTCCGCTATTTTGAGGATTGCCGCCTATTTCAATAACGCCCTGATATTGCTCTGATACATTGGTATTGATGCTCATTATTTATGCTCCGAAAATGACGATGTTTATATCACGCGCATTGACGCCAGCGGGAGTGGCGGCGCCATTCCATGTTTTTAGCTGGGTAAGCGTAGTGGTTTTTGATGTTGATAACGTGCCTTCAACTCTTATTGTATATGTATCAGATGTGGCAACAATGCAGTAGTTAGCATTTGGATATGGAGAAAGAGGATATATTTTAAAAAATCCAGTTCCGCCGCCAGAACCTCCTATGTATTCCGCATAGTCGATGTTATATCCATTTTTCACAATCCCATCAACGGTTAGATTTCCTGCTGTGTTGACCGTTGTTACCGCAAACTCATAAGTTGTTGATGTTATTCCAGAAACAACATAAACGCCCACAGGCAAAGTGCCTGTTACTGTCGTAACCTTTATTCTTGCGCCAATTGGTACAGTATGCCCTGCATTGGTGATTGTGCAGACGTTAGACACGACAGCATAAGCTCTTGGCGTTGTAACGTCGCCAGATGTTCCGTCTCTAATTGCGATATTGGCCCAGGCAATAGCAAAGTTCTTTGCTGCTGGCTCGGCGCCAGCAGTAAACGTTTTTACTCCTGTTATCGTTTCGGCGCCATCAGCATGGACATAAAGCGAATCGTTAAGCGCCGATGGCAATGGATTAAGTACAACAAAACCACCGCCTGACACCGCCGCCGTACTGTATTGCACCTCTATAATTTGATCAGCCTTAATGACTGTATCGACATACGCGCCATTCTGATCATATTGCTTTAAAGGCTTGGCTCCCAATGAATTTACGCTCAGGGTATTAGTCGAGCTACCAGATTGCTGCACATGCAAACTAAACCGCTGCCCGTCCACATAAGCTGTGATGGCGGGCGTAGCGACTGCGCTATAGGTTCCTGATGCGCCGGTTGCTTGTGCGTAAGTGTAAGTTTGCGCCTGAATAGCGGCTTTTGTTGCCGGGTTTACTGATGCTATGTCATAGCTTGGATAAAGTGGATTAAAGAAGCCGTAATAAAGAGTGGTGATCGAGTTATCAAGCGTGGTTGAATCTGCTGTGATAACGATAGTTGTGACCGTGGTAAATACGCTTGAAGTGATCGTGCCATAACAAGTGCCGCCCGATACCGGCACTTTAATGCGCCGACCTACGCTTAATTCTTGCGTTTGGTTTCCTGTAACTGTGAAGCTTGTTGCGTTGACATAAGTCGGGGATCCAGTGAATGTTAGCCACTCAGTAACCGTCTGAACAGGCGTATCATTAATTCCGGTAATATTGTCGATTGTGCGGATTAGAGATCCAGCAGCATCATACAGCGCTGCTTTATACGCTTGTCCTGTAGTCAACCATATAGTGTATGTTGGCTCGCCTCGGGTATTAAGGATAATCGGGTTTGTTTGCGCTATACTGCCGTTGATGTCGGTATATGTTGTGACAGGTGTTGAAGTCCCGGCAATATACCAGTACACTTTGCCACCAGATAACGGCAGACCGTTATTGTCCAACTGCTCGTCTTGGAATAACGGGCTTAGTTTACAAACTGCCATAAAGCCTCCCGGCTATTGTTTTGGGGATTATACCATAATGAACGAGATAATCGGATATGCTATTCTTTGTTATTTCTTTGTGTGTGCGCTAGATTAATCAGCTTTGGATTAGCAATCTTACTGCCTTTTTTCGCATATCTAGCCATTTGCCCGAGCTTCATAGCAGTCTCGCCCATTATGCGCGGTGATTGCATAGCCATAAGCGGGATAACTGCTGGATTAGCTGCTGCTATACCATAGCCACCCAAACCACCAGCAACAATACCACCTAAGCCACGCGGCTTGATTGCGTTTAATGTTTGCCCTGATAACTTTTCCATCAGGTTACCGCTTTCGCTGAATGCGTTTAATTCTTCGGCTTGCTTGGTGCGGCTTCCGTAGTTTGTATTTGCATTGTTGCGCGTGATGCTTTGCAGTTTACGCAATGCAGTATCGACCATCGCGCCTTCACCTAAAGACAACGACCGCTCCATTTCCTTTGCGATCTTCATGCGAGTGCTTGATTCTTCCATGATCTTGCCATATTCAGGATACGCTTTGATTATTTCATCCTTTACGGCATTGTAAACACTATCAACAACCCGCCTTTGTGGCGTCCCTGGTGGTGTGTCTATTTTGCCAATACTGCGTTTTAGTGCATCAAAGCCGCCCGGCGTGTGAAACTCTTGCGGGTCTGAGCGTTTAAACTCGTTTAGCTTTTTGACAATATCGGCCTTGGCCTTGTCTGATGCCGAGTTTAGATTGATTGGTCGAGCTTGTCCTGATAATCCTTTGTAGGTATCAATATCCATTGCCCTTTTTGCAGCTGAATTAATATCCTGGAAGCTTAACAATGATGGATCTTCTTTAACTCCTTGAATCTCGCGGCTGTATTTTTCAAAGTCGGCTTTACGCATGTTTTTAAGTGCTTGCTTTAACTCTGGCACAACGTCTGCTTGCTCTGCTTTACCGCGCATATTGTCGGCAAAGTCTTTCAGCTTTGAACCGCCAGAATAGCCAGCTTTAGCAGCTGTATTTAATGCGTCTGGCCCTGTATGTGTGCCATACTCACTAATCAATTGACCAGCCACTTTTCCGACTGCTGGGACTGCTTTACCTGCTGCTTTCATGGTTACATTGATTGGCTCAATTGCTGCGCCAAGCTTTCCGGCCTTAGCCATGCCTGGCACAAGTCCGGCACCGCCAAGCAATAAAGACGCATCACCAACAACACCAACAGGATCATTCTTAAATGTCTCTGCCGCCTGTGCTAAGCTGCCATATCTGCTTTTCTCATAATCAGCAAACTTACCGGCCAGCCCTTCATTAGCTGCTGTGTCTGGGCTTATTTTGTGCATAAAATTATTAACACTATCAGGCAGCGCCGCTTGTAATCCGCTATTGGCAAGGTTCAAACGTCCTTGCGTAGTATCAATTGGATGCGCCAATGCGCCAACAACACAGCCAGCATAATTGGCAAATGATCCTGGTATGTTTTTGGCTGTGTCCATTAGATAATTACTATCCGGCTTCTGTTCTGGCTGCGCTTGCTCACTAGCTTTGTATTTATTCCATGGACCATTATTAGAT
>Ga0265297_10002334_pt1 | contig 39190 bp, 34 predicted proteins | sample Munlanlwell13791_FD_192502 | JGI IMG/M metagenome (GOLD analysis project Ga0265297, IMG submission 192502) | Leachate microbial communities from a municipal landfill in Southern Ontario, Canada - Leachate well 137-91 | ecosystem: Engineered > Solid waste > Landfill > Unclassified | place...
GGAATCAAATAACGACGGAAATCATAAAGAAGTACATAGAAAATCACAGAGAAATTGACCGAGCACCTTCCCAGCTCGAACTCGAGCTGGGATAGAAGCCCCGCGCTTTGCGCGGGGTAATTCACTTGATTTTGTAAATTGATAGGAAAGTATGGGGACATGGTGACCCCCTCCGGCGTATCACTAAGATTAAATATCTCAGTGAAAAGAGCCTAAAATTGTTATTGAGAGTAACAAATAAAGGAGATCACCATGGATAGGATACCATATAGGCTTGTTTTAAAGGATGCCAAAGATCCCTTCAATAACCGCTGTGATATGGTCAGATATGCTATGGACCAAGGGATCAAACCTGCGGCAAGGCATTATTCCTGCTCAAGGAATACCATTAGAAAATGGCTTAGAAGATATACAGCCGAACAAAGTTTAACCGCATTGAAGAACAGGTCAAGAAAACCAAACTATTCCCCTAATCTGACTCCGGAGCATGAAGCCAAAGAAATACGGGAATTGAGGGAATCCCTTAAGAAAATCGGTGCCAGAAGGATGCAATATGAGTTCGGAGTTAAAAGGTCTGTGTCCGCCATCCAAAGAATAATCAAATCCAGCAACAACCCTCCAAAAAGAAGAAGAAAACACATTACCAAAAATGACCTTAGAGAAGAGAAGCAAAAGCTCAAGATCTTTGAGAAGATACAAATAGACATCAAACACCTATCCGATATACCTAACTATTGGAAACAAATGAGAGCCAATAAACTGCCGGGATATCAATTCACAGCCAGGGATGTTAAATCCGGCGCCTTATTCATCGCCTATGGACGCAACAAAGACTGTATTAACGCTTCTACTTTCTGCGCCTATCTTCTGCAGCACCTGAAAAGGTTCAACATCAAGGTGAGGGAGATAAACATTCAAACCGATAACGATGGGGCTTTCGTGGGCAATTCAAGCCCCAAATCGTCCGCACCTTTTAAATACATCATCGAAGAGATCTACAAGGCTACTCATCTGCGCATACCGCCCAGCGCGCCCACCCATAATAGTGATGTTGAAACATCTCATATCAGGATAGAAGAAGAATTTTATGATATCGAGGATTTTGGGTCGCTCCGGAATTTCTTAAACAAAGCCTTAACTTATCAAGTCTACTTTAACTTAATCAGGCCTAATATCTACAAGAACTTGAAATCTCCGTTAAAGATCGTCGAAGAAGAGATGGGTACGGTTGATCCGTATTTGCTAATATGCCCCCCTGTGATCTTAGATGACATGTTTGAGCTGTATGAAAGCACCGTCACGGGGGGTCATGATGTCCCCAGAATTCTCAGATTTTGTAAATTGAAGATAACGGGATAGTGTTAGAATTAACTCATGCCAAAGATCCGACTTCAAAAATACCTCTCACAATGCGGGGTCGCGTCCCGCCGTGCCGCGGAAAAAATGATAGACGAAGGTCTTGTGTGCATAAACCGCCGGCTTGCGACAATAGGGGAGAGCATTGATCCCGAAAAAGACCTTGTGACGGTAAAAGGGAAAGCCGTAAAGCCGCAGTCTTTTCACATATATATAGCGCTCAACAAGCCGCGCGGCTATATCTCTTCTTGTTCCAGCAGCCAGGGCGCATGTCTTACTGATATCGTCAAAATAGAACGGAAGTTTTTCCCGGTCGGCCGGCTCGACAAAGAAAGCGAAGGTCTTATTCTTTTGACGGATGACGGGGAGCTTGCCAACCGCATAACGCACCCCAGGTACGGATGCGAAAAAGAGTACGAAGTGACTTGCGCTGAAGAGCTGAAGGCTGAAGAGCTGAAGGAATTCCGTCACGGTATCATGCTGGAGGATGGAAAGACAAAACCGTGCAAGATACGGCCCGCCGGTGAAAATAAATATTCCATCATCATAAGTGAAGGCAAAAAACGCCAGATCAGGCGTATGTTCCAGCATTTCGGCAAAAAAGTCATACGGCTCAAAAGGACAAGGATAAAAGGATTTAGACTGGGAAGCCTTGGAACGGGGCAGTGGAGAACTCTGTCAGGCAGTGAGATCCTTGAATTGAGATCGTAATGCGCATACTGATACTTGCCATTCTTTTTATTCAAGTGTGCTGTCAAACAGTATATTCATCAAATTTCGGCAATGTTCCGTTTCTTTGCCAGGCGCCTGAAGGCCGATGGATAGAGCCGTATGAAGACGGTTGTGAAGAGGCCGCGATCATCATGGCAGTTCATTGGGCAAAACACACTTCTTTTGATAAATTGTCCGAAAAAAAAGAGATGCTTTCTTTGGTCGCATACCAAAAGGAACACTACGGCGGGCATTATGATCTTGATACAGCAAAAATGCTTGCTTTGATGAAGGATTATTACGGTTTTTCATCGGCCGCAGTGAAAGAGATAAGTTCTCCACAGGATATTGAGGACGAACTCTATAAAGGGCATATTTTGATTGTTCCCGCGGCAGGAAGACTTCTCAAAAATCCCTATTTTACTCTGCCTGGGCCTGTGTACCATTGTCTTGTAATAACGGGTTTTGATAAATCAAGACAGGTCTTTATTGTGAATGATCCCGGCACCAGAAGAGGCAAAAATTATAAATATCCGTATTCAGTCTTGTTCAACGCAATACATGACTGGACCGGCGCTAAGAATTCTCTGCTTCAAGGCCATAAAAAGGTTATTGTGGTTTCGGGATCAAAATAAACTGCTAACCTTTCCAAAGTTCCCTGTTTTCGATAATGCATTGGTAACTGCGCCTTGCGATATCAACAACGCTTTCTTCGGGGATACCGTCCCCGATAAAATCAAAGAACTCAACTGAAAGCCACTTGCCGCTGCCGCTTGAATAATATCCACTGTCACCGATAGCCTTGAAAATTGTCGGCATGTGCAATGTTCCGCAACCCGGACCGCTTTTGTTGGTCCAGTCGTTCAGGTGAAAATGACCGGCCAGAAAAGCAAAATTCCTGATAAGGGCTGCAGCTTCTTTCTCATTGGCCGCTTGAGGGTTAAGAGCTTTTACGTCAAGATGCCCCGTAAAACGCGGATTGCCAACCCATGATATAAAATTCGCTAGTTCGGGGAGCGTAGTGATAAAATCGGTTTCTTCATGAGAGAGCTGTTCAAAACATACCTTTATGCCGGTATCTTCGGTCTCATCCATAACATCGGTGTAAATACCGACGGCATAATCAAGAGCTGCTTTTGGGGTGACATTGGGCAGCAGCGAGCGCTGATTAGGTGAGCCGTGAACAACAAGTCTTCCGCCCAGATCTTTGGTCAGCCTCAAAAGATCTGCAATAGTTTCACATGTATTTTCTCTGGTAAAAGGATCCGGGCTGGTGAGGTGCACATCGTTTATTCCCGCGAGCAGCCAGTGGAGTCCGACGATCTCGACCCCTGCTTGTTCTGCCGCTTTTGTAAATTGCGAGATCTGAGATACCGTTAGTTTTGTTGGCTCGTCGGCAAGAGTGGTAGCAACAATTTCTATCCCGCGATAACCAAGTTGAGCGGCAGTGGCGGCAGCTCTTTGAAATATTTCAAGGTTTGGCCGGACAGCCGCCATTTTGTTAAACCTGGGATGAAATCCCTCGGTACAAAGCGCTACTCTCGGTTTTGCTGCGATCACGGTGCTAAGCATAATTAAACGCCTGTCGATATAAGAGTTTCATCCTGCACTGGAACGGGATGCTGTTTTTCAGAATTCAACATCCAAAAAACATTTCCCCAAAGATTTGTTTCATCGGAAGGAAACTCTCCCACAGCAAACTTTGAGTCCTGTCCCCATACAGGGACCTGGCCGAGCTTTCTCAGGTTTGCGGTATATTCAGTCATCATGTTTACGAGAGCATGTCCGATATTGCTTCGACCGACTCCGCCTATAAGTGCGAATGTAACTGGCCCTAAGTTGTCAAGCCCTCTCTGAAGTACGGCAAGCCTATACGCAAGCAAAGCTGCTTCCCGTTCCAGTATCATCCTGCACAACGGTTCTTGAAAATTTGTTTGGTTCAGTACTGACGCGACATCAACGTTAGTCACAAGCTGCGCTGCTTTCCGCAGAGCAATTTCGGGGTCAGATTCCAACAGGGAGGATTCGCCATGGTTTTCCAGTATGCCTCTGATAAGATCATTTCTGCTGATTTCGGAAGGAAGCAAACTTATTCTCGGGAAGCCGTATGTGGGACCTCCACCGATGATTTTTATCGATGCCAGGAAACGCCTGAATATTTCTTCAAGTGCAGGACCTTTTGTGACCGCTTCCATACATACAGCGGTTCCTTGTTCCTGATCCCCGACTATTCCGCAACCGCATTCAATCCTTTTATCTAATAGTCCTAGCAATCCCAGATTAAATAACATATTTCTCGGTATCAGAAAATGCCCGACCTCAAAACCTCCCGGAACTTCTTCAAGACCGCTTGAAGTTTTGCGATTCACCCTTCCACCTATTCCGTTGCCGATTATGAGCGCAACTCCCGGATCACCCGTTCTTAAGTCTTTTAATGCGCCGAGTTCGCTGAATTCCGCTCATGCTCCGGCTTCTCCGTCATTTATTACTTTGACCGCGACTTTTGATCCGAGACGTGAACCAACCTCTGCGCAAAAAGGGATATCTTTTTCCTCTACTCCGGTATGATTTGTCAGCTTGAGTATCCTGCCACCGTCTGTATCTACGGGGCCGGCTATTGAGACCGGAACTATCGCCTGACCTTCACGCAGATTTTCCTTTATTATTGCCGTGCTTCTTTCTATCAGTTCATGTGCACTGCCTAGCTTCAGCCTTGTAACGCTTCCTACACCGAGTCTGCTGACTCTTGAGCCCTCGATATTAAACTGCATATCTCGAATTGTTCCGCCGCCTATATCAAGCGTTGTCACAGTCCTCATCATCGAATTTCCCATAATGTATTTCCTCCTTTATTTACCTACGTTTCTATATCGAACGCATTTATTGGGAATTTCACTCTTTTACCACAATTTTGAAACCCTCTGCTGTGACATCGTCGCCTTGGCAATAGTAACGCATGTCAAGCGGTTTTGCGGCAAAACCCGCTACCAGCTCTCTTCCGGCCTCTGCGAGAGCGCGCTGAGCATAATAAGCCGCCGGGAAATCCCATTTAAATTCCCTTGAGGGATTAAAATAATTGAAAGCATTTGTCTCGACCCCTCCGTTGTACCAAGGAGAAACATATCCTGCCGTCAAAACCCCGGACCCTCTTTCGCGAGCTATTCTTCTGGCGATCTCCATTCCCATTATATGTGTGGCGATATGTGCGGGATGCTGATCTCCCTGCATAGGCATTGCCAAAAGTGAAAGATGCCCTTCCGTCAAGGCTTCGAGCATTGCCTTTGTTGCAACGATCTCAGATTCTTTTACGTCAAGACTGCCGTCCTTAAGCTTTCTGGCCCAGAACCCGAGGCCAGGCATCCTGCATGTCGTGCCCAGAATAGCATCAGCTCTTCCTGTTTCTCCCATTCTTATCGCTTCCTTTAAAAGAGACATTGGGCAAGCTTCGACTATATGCGGATAATTTTGTTTGACAAATTCATCCGTAACTCCTCTTGGGCTGGTTGTTAGCACGAGATCAAGTACAGACCATCCTAATCTTGTCAGATAGCTTCCAAAACCGCCAACAGCTATAGGATAATCATCCGGATGAGGAGAAAGGCAAACAGCTGTGCCTTTCCACGGAGAGGGTTTAGTCTCCCATATCGGAGCAAGATCAATCGACCCGTCCGGCATTACCACTGCCAATTTGAAATTCTCGGCGTATTGATAGCCACTATCCATTTCCACTCCGGAGTACAGAGCATTTGCCCTTGCCGCATCTCTTTGCACTTCGTCAAACCTTGTCCTGTCCACCTGGGAGCGGCATTCCTGCACAGCCGCCATCTTTACAGCCATTTCGGATTCGGTCATGCGATGTACATGATTAAATATTCCATCTAACAATCTGCTTGACAGCGACTCTATAAATACCGTACCCTTTGGTGCTTTGTCCCATGCTTGACGATATGTTTCAGCAGAAATAGATGTGTCGCCGTCTTTTGGTTTTGTGGTAAGAACAACGTCCGCTCGTGATACTGTATCCGGGGTGCTTTCAATGATCTTACAATCTCTTGCTTCAAACCAGTCTCTGATCCCTGCAATACGCTCGGGTTCGGATAGCATTGTCGTTACTGAATGAACGACGGGTCTTGATCCATTAAGATGAAGAACGTTGAAAGCTGACTGAGACCTGTTTGCGCTATTCTGGAATACAGCTTTTTTACCAGCTATACCAGCTTCAGGGACCAATGTTGCAAGATTCATTCAAAGCACCTCCATATAGAATTTAGTACAAAATGTTATCGAACGCATTTTCAGGAAATTTCACACATTTTTGATAAAAACAAAAACCACGGTGTTAAACCGTGGTTTTGATCTGATACATCTGCCGGACTGATTTATTCGGTATCGTACCTGTAAACCTTATATGAAAGCGGATCCTCCATGCCAGTGCCGGTAGTGTTCTGAATAGAATAGATGTTGCCGTCATCTCCGAAAATAAGCTTTACCCATGTTTCCCTGTTTCCTGACGTACTCATCTTTCGTTCAAACAGCACATTACCCCTGATGGCCTGCTCTATATGGTCCTGTGTACCCAGATAGGTGGCTTGGCTCTTATAGCCGAAAGAATTCGACTTGTCATCAATGACGGCTACTTTCAGATCATTATCTGCGCCATAACCGCCTCTAAAAGAAAGCTGGACTTTCCCGACGGGAGCGCTGCCTGTATATTTATAACCATAATTTAGCAGGTCATGTTCAGAGGTCCATGCCGGATTTTGAACAAGGGTTCCCTTAAGGACTTTCTTGTTGCCGTTAAAATTAATATAGGTCCTTCCATCCTTGCCCACGAACACTGTTTTTCTTCCCTTAAGAGTGTCGTGGTCAAAGGCGATATAACCTTCAACTTTCTTGCCGTTTATCTTAAAGCTTGAGGACTGCCGAATATCTTCAACGCCTTCAACAAAAGAATTTGACATTAAAAACAATTCTCCGCTATTTCCGATGACAAGCCTATTAACATTGTTGGTTCTACCCCCTGTATCCTGGTAAAACACATCCCCATTGATTTTCCAGTCCAGATCCTCTAAAGGGCCGACTCTGTATAATTTTGCGAGCATATTCTGTCCGGCCGGGAATTGAGAGTTTTTTAACCCGAATTCCAAATACTGGCAGTCCCAATAATTTACGTAATAGTTATTCCCGCGCTTGTCAGCTGTTCTAAAAAGCTCTGTTCCTCCTTTTGCCGTCCCAACTGTTACGGGATAAGGACCATAAAATTGCTGCTGCAGCTGATTTACTATTCCGTTGTAGCTGATATACAAAAAACCGTCTTTGCCGGCAAAAAATGTTTTCGTGCCAGAAGATGTTTGCATAGGTTTGCCGACAGTATAGCCTTCTACGATCCTGCCGTTAAAGCTTATACGTGACACACGCGGAATGCCGCACATTTGTGTGACCAGGCTTTCAATGAGAGGCGCTATAGACTGGCCCTTGCTCGACTCAACCGGCCTTTTTTCTGTATCGGCCACTGTAGTTGTTTGTCTTTGCGCTGTCACACTTCCTTTTATTGTTTTTGCATCTGTCGGTGCCGAAACCGGATTTACGCTTACCATAAATTTCCCCCTCCTGATATTTTTTTATGAGATCGAACATCTTTCTTGCATCAGTCAGTCTCTTATCTATCTCACCCCCCTGTACTATATTATCGATTAAATATTTGCGTGATTTCACTCTGGAACCTCTGCCTGCCGCAGGTTCAGCGCTGCTTTTCTATCGAACGCATTTTTTGAAAATTTCACGCAATTTTGATAACAAGAAAAAAAGTGAAATTTCTCAAAAATAGTATCGATACGGAATTGACCGAAAATACATGCGGAGGTAAATGATTATGGCAAGGACAGCAGCGTTAGGACAGAATTTAACATTGGATTATGGTCGACATGCGAATTTTAGAGGGAGCGGAGCTTTTCGGATAACAAGAGCAAATACAGGCGGAGTACCGCAAAGCAGAATATCGGTTAATAGGATAGGAGGGTCGATGTCGGAATTTTCTGTAACGGCAAGTAATGGAGAACGTGTGAACCTTTTTTGGGAACCGGTATGGAAAGGCATGGACCCAAATGAAGTGCTCGCTCATGCCGGCGAGCCGGGATATGAACAATTTGGAAATGACGGAGCAACAGGCCTTTTGCCGGGAATTGCCGGTTCCAGCCGGTGCTTACCGAGATTCGGTGGTTCCGATATATCTGCAGGAGGTTGCCACGGAGATATTAACAGGGGAAGATTCAAGCTTGCTGACCATGATGCAGAAGGACATATGGTCTTAACAACAAATCTTCCGCAAACAATGTGGGGCATAACCAGTTCAATGTTCTTTTCCGGAGATCATGCCGCTGTACTTGTTGAGGATGAAAGCGTAAATCAATCAGAGCAGGACCAAAAAGTTACATATTCGCAGCATGTCACTATGGGCGGAATATTCTTAGATGATGTTGTAATGCATATGCCAAAGAACACAAGAGGAAAAGCCTATGACGGCAGGTTTTTTACTCCCAAAAACGGGCTGGTAGGAGGGTCGGAAGATTATCAATTGTTGCCGTTGGGTGCCGAATTCATGTATCCAGATGCGCGCATGGCTTCCGGAACGCCAATCGATCTTTCAAGGTTTCCCAAACGCAGACAAAGTGACTGTACCACACAGGTGATAGACCCGTCTGAGCTGTACGGCTGGTTTGCCGGTGAGAATAGGACTTTGGGCATCTTATTTGCATGCGTGTGGCCAAGAGCGCAATTTCCGTATTTAGCAAGATGGGTGGAAAATCTGGCAAGATGGGGAGCCCCATGGAATACAGGCGGGCAGAATGGCGGACCCAACACTAGGGCATTAGGATATGAAATCGCAAACACTCCTTTTCCTGAAGAATTTGCGGACCAGCTGGCCAGAGATCCTTTTATGGGACTGCCTACTTCTACGTTAGTGAGACCAGGCGAGATACTAACGACCAGATACCTGATGTTTGCATTGCCGATAACACCCGGTAATTCTTTTGACGCGATTTCAGTAACGGATAAGGTAAACGTTTCTTTTAGGAATGAACAGGGCAATCCTGTGGAAGTCTTTTTGCCTGGTATGGGATTGATCAGATAATAATTGGTTTGTAAGACTAAAGAAAAAGCCGGGAGCATTTGATATGCTTCCGGCTGTATTATTTGGTTTTGAGCTGGTCCTATCTTGCTTCCCAATCCATTAAGTAGTAATAGCATCCCAAAAGGCTGCTATGTATGGGATTTGTCACGGGCAAAAATAACGGATTATTGACGCCATACGTTTCTCTCAGCAGCATCGCGGCTTTCAAAAAACCGTTCTTATCGCGGAATGCGTGCTCGCCTGTAATGACCAAGGCGTAATTGTTGGGATCTCTTTCAAACATTAAGATCTTTGAAAGAATATTTGCGATCTGCTCTGCATGCGTTTCGGGAGTTTTTCCCAGATCTTCAAATTTGCCTGCGTCCAGAGTAACCGCTTCATTGTGGACTCTCCCGTTGGACTTTACGAAACAGCTATATCTGATGATGTCCGCTATATTTATGACCGCAAATCTTGTGTGAGGGGTCCCGCTCAGACATCCGCTTGGACTTGCGGCAAACCAGGCCTGGGCTTTGTTGTCATCGATGATCCTGATCTCTTTTTTTTCAAAAACCTGGTCTGCTTTTTCTTCTAACTCTGCTGCCAGATCAACCATTTCTGATGTTGATCCATTTGGAAATTCGATCATCCTTATTATTCTTGTGTGAGGCATAACTTCCCATGGGGTCGACACCACTACTCTTGACTGATCTTTTGGGGTTGACAGGAAGCCGTTAGTATACTGAAAGGCCAGTTGTCTAATATTTGTACAAGCGATGGGGAGAAATGTGGGGCCACCAATAATAGCAGCAGATCCATTCCTGTTGCCTTGACATAAGGCGATGCGCATGTCCGATAGCGCTATCCTTGCGCAGAGCCGTATACTATTTGTTGCCCTTGATACTTTCATGTTAAAAGCTTTCTTAATCTTTATCGTGCGATTTGTTCTGAGATTTCAATAAAATCTTCAAGGGCCTCGCTTACACTTATAATATCTCCATGCCCTTTGAGGGCATACCTTATGCGCGCGTCTGTTCGACGAGCAGATGCCGGAACGGAGTGAAGGCAGATTGCGAGGAGTTACGCCGCGCAGGGGGAGCTGGGGGTTTACCCCCGCGAGTTTCTTTTGCTACTTTTCTTGCCGATGCAAGAAAAGTAGAGAACTAGCCCTAACGGGGATCGAACCCGTACTTCGACCTTGAGAGGGTCGTGTCCTAACCATTAGACCATAGGGCCGCGTGCATATTCATTATATCAAAACCAATCATCCCCCTTGAATATCTCACCCCAATGTTGTTAAATTGACTTAAAGATGAAAAAAATATTTCTATTGTTGTTTGTGTCAGTCCTGTTCTTATCCGGTTGTGGCGGCAAGCAGGAAAAGATCCGGGTCGCAATGAACCTGAGCGAGGCCGAGTGGACAGTGATGCGCGAAAAAGTGGTCCCGGCTTTTGAAAAAAAGACAAAGATCGCTGTGGAAGCCGTGCAGGTAGATCCGTCCGATCTGTCCCAGCTGCTCGAAGCCATGAAAAAAGCCGGCAATATGCAAATAGACCTGTTTGCGCAGAACGATATGCAGCTTTTCCTTCTTACCGATAAAAAACTTGTCGAGGACTTGAGCACCTATGAAAGAATGATCCCGCGCCAGGTCCCGAAGGCATTGGTATCGGGACTTAGGTCCGGTGACAGGCTCTATTTTTTTCCATATCATCCGGATGTCAAGATAGTCTATTACAACAAGAAAAAGTTCGACAAATATGGTCTTAAGCTCCCGCGGACATGGAATGAACTGCTTGCGGCAGCAAAAAAGTTTAAGAAAAAGGAAAAGACCGGCAGAGTGCTTTTTCAGGCAGGCGGAGGCACGGACACAGCGGCGGAGCTTTATGAGTGGATCGTAAGCGCGGGAGGCGATCCTTTTAAGTTCAACGACAGAGGCTGTGTGCGCACTTTTACTTTTTTGCAAAAGCTGTGGCCGTATCTGTCGCCTGATTCAAAACAGGCAAAATTTGATAACACTAACGGATATCTTGCAGGAAAATCATCCTACCTGGCGAAGAACTGGTCTTTTGGGGGCAATATGCATGTAAAAGACAGCAGCAAGAATGAAATCAAGACTTATTCGGGTTTCAGCGGTCCAAGAAGAAAGGTTTTTGTCATAGGAGGAGAAGTTTTGGGGATACCCAAAGGCAGCCGAAATAAAACACAGGCACTGGCTTTTATAAAACATCTCCAGTCAAAAGAAATCCAGGAGCTGCTTGTCAGGGAACTTGGCTGGCCGCCGGTCAGAACGGATGCTTATGCCAGGATCGATCCTCGGATGAAGATTCAATATAACTCGGCGATGAAGGCTATGGAGAAGGGTATTTATATAAAAAATGTCAGGTATTGGAATGATTTTGAAAGGCTGATCAACGAGGCATTTGTAAAGATCGTCATAAAAAGGGAGCCTGTCAAAAAGACCCTCAAACTTTATAAACGCTTCCCCGTGTTATAATAATTCCATGAAAAAACTATTTATTTCCGTGATCGGTGAAAGCAAGGCCTCAAAAAAGAATTACAAAACGGCGGAAAAAGTCGGACATCTGCTTGGCAAGCACGGGGCTATAGTGTTTTGCGGCGGGATGTTTGGCGTAATGGAAGCCGTATGCAAGGGAGTAAAATCCGGGGGCGGCACTACAGTCGGGATACTGCCTTCTAGCAAACGCAGCACTGCCAATAAATATGTGGATATTCCGATCCCGACAGGCGTCGGGTACGCGAGAAATAAGTATGTCGTGAAAAGCGGACAGGCAATAATCGCTATCGGCGGAAGCTACGGGACACTTTGTGAGATCGGCTTTGCTTTGGGCTACAAGATCCCGGTAATCGGCCTCAACACCTGGACATTCGAGAAAAAAGGCCACGTTAAAGCTCCGATAAAATATGTGAAGACCCCGGAAAAAGCCGTTGAATTAGCGGTCAAACTGGCTAGAAAGTGCAAAGACTGAGACCTCTCAGATTTTCATGAAAAAAGAAATACCCTTTATCGCAAGGCAAGAAAAAGAATCTGCCGGATATATAAGCCGCTCTATTTCTGACGGTACTATAGTTATTTTTAGTAATCCTCTCCATAAAAATGTCATGCCATGTGCAGTGGGTAAAGGTCTCAGGACCAAAGTAAACGCAAATATCGGCACGTCCCAAGACTATCCTTTGCTTTCCAATGAATTAAAAAAACTTGATATCTGTATCGAGGCAAAAGCCGATACGGTGATGGACCTTAGCACCGGCGGGAATATCGACAAGATCAGGAAAGAAATAATAAAGAACAGTCCTCTGCCGCTCGGCACCGTTCCGATATATCAGGCTGTGGCGGAGGCAAAGGGACTGCACAATCTTACGCCTGACATTCTTTTTGACACGATAGAAAAGCAGGCGCGTGACGGCGTTGATTTTATGACGATACACAGCGGGGTCACGCTTGCCGTGACCGAAAAAATTAAAAAGAAAAAACGCCTCATGGGGATTGTGAGCAGGGGAGGCGCGATGCTTTACGCATGGATGCAAAAGAACAAAAGAGAAAATCCCCTGTATGAAGAATATGACAGGTTGTTGGACATCCTGAAAAAATACAATGTTGCGTTGAGCCTTGGCGACGGATTGCGTCCGGGATCCATATTTGATTCCGGCGATGCCGGACAGATAGGGGAGCTGAAGGTCCTTGGAAAACTGGCAAAAAAGGCAAGGCAAAAAGGCGTTCAGGTGATAATAGAAGGTCCCGGGCATGTCCCGATAAATGAGATCGTAGATCAGATGAAACTTGAGAAAAAGCTTTGCCACGGAGCGCCCTTTTATGTTCTGGGACCCCTGCCTACCGATATAGGGGCGGGTTATGACCATATAACCTGCGCGATAGGAGGAGCCCTTGCGGCGTCAGCCGGCGCGGACTATCTTTGTTATGTTACGCCCGCCGAACATTTGGGACTTCCTTCGGCCGATGATGTAAGGGAGGGAATAATCGCTTCGCGCATCGCCGCGCATATAGGAGATATTGCCAAAGGAGTTCCTGGAGCAAAAGAAAGAGACCTTGAAATGTCAAAAGCCAGAAAAGCCCTTAACTGGGGCAAGCAGATAATGCTGGCGATCGATCCCGTAAAAGCAAAACAATACCACGATAAATTATCCTCTAAACGTAAAGATGTTTGCACCATGTGCGGAGACTATTGCGCCATGAAAGTATTCGACAGTTAAAAGGGCCTGCGGCCCTTTTAATCCCGTATTGCCACTTTTCTTTTCCGTAAGAAAAGTGGCTGAAAAGAACGGCTTAGGGGCAAGCCCCTAAGAACCCCTTCCGCGCGTAACTCGGCTGGACACCGCTGCGTTTCACTTCGCGCTGCCAGCCTCGAACAGACGCGCGGATAAGGAGCTATATGCAATACAGTCCTAAACATTTCGCTTACAAGGCAAGCATCGCTCTTGCGACGACACAAAATAAGTAACGAGCGATTCCTAATTCTACAGATAGATGTTTTGCCGACGCCGCGGAGGCGAAAAGGACTAGTCGGAGCTTGCGATGCTTGCAGGGGAGCTGGGGGCGAAAGCCCCCGCGAGCTTTCTTTTGCGGGTTAAGGGCCGCAGGCCCTTACTAAAAAAAAATATTGTAAAAGAATATTTCTGCAGGGTATAATAGATTCAAATGAAAGTAGCCATCACCCACGATTGGCTTGTCTCTTACGGCGGCGCGGAAAAAGTGCTGGAAGCGCTTCTTGAAGTTTTTCCGGGCGCCGATGTGTTTACCTCCGTTCTGGACAAAAGCAAATTGCCAGCGGCATTTGACAAAGCAAAGATTATCCCTTCTTTCATACAGCAGCTTCCATATGCTAAGACCAGGTACCGTTCCTATTTGGGTCTTATGCCCGCAGCCTTTAAAAGTTTTGATCTGCAGGGTTATGATCTTATTATTTCTAATTCTCATGCCTGCGCCAAAAATATCCGTGTTCCAAAATCCGCGCGGCATATCTGCTATTGTCTGACGCCTATGAGATATATATGGGACATGTACGGCCAGTACATGGATATCGAAAGGCCAAGTATCCTTATCAGGGCCATGGCTCCTTTGGCCGCGCAATATCTAAGGCATATAGATGTTTCATCATCTAAGACCGTTGAAGAGTTTGCGGCTATCTCCAAATTTGTTGCGCAAAGAATAAAAAAATATTACGGACGGGAAAGTAAAGTGATCTATCCTCCGGTAGGTGAGGAAAAGTTTAAAATATCGGAAAAAATAGAAGATTATTATCTTGTTGTTTCGCGTCTGGTCCCTCAAAAAAGGACAAATATAATTATTTCCGCTTTCAATGAACTTGGGCTTCCGCTTAAGATAATCGGCACCGGCAGGGATGAGGACTCCTTAAGAAAGATGGCCAAAAATAATATTGAATTTCTGGGATTCCAAAGCGAAGGAAAGATCGCGGAAGTGATGAGCAGATGCAAAGCCCTGGTCTTTGCCAGCCTGGAAGATTTTGGCATAGTCCCGGTCGAGGCAATGGCCTGCGGACGTCCTGTGATCGCATACGGCCGGGGCGGGGTGCTGGATACGGTCACTGCCGGCAAGACCGGCATATTTTTTGACGAACAAACATCTTCTTCAGTTGCCCGGGCCGTGCTAAAATCTGAAGAGACGGCATATGATCCTGCTCTCATAAAAAAGTCGGTCGAGAAATTTGATAAGAAAGTATTCAAAGAAGAAATAAAGCAGTTTGTCGAAAGGGTTCTTGGACAGTGATGGCAAAAAAAACATTCACTTTTAATCTGCTGCTGATGGCCTTTGATATCCTGGCGATAAATATATCCTTTATCCTGGGCGATTGTTTAAAACGCGGCTATTTTGATCCTCCTTTGCTGGTCGCCGCACAAAACTCCAGGCTGCTCATCTTCGCGACGGCGACCCTGCTTGCGATATTCAGTTTTTTTAAATTGTATGATCAGCAAGCCAAAAGGTCCGAAGTGGACGAGGCCGGTGCCGCCGCGGGTGCTTTGACTTTTGGCATGGTGCTTTTTGAGTTTATGACGCTTTTTTACAGGGATATGATCTTTAGAAGACTTACTATCTTTTACGCATGGCTGTTTGCATTGGTCCTTATTATAACTTTTAGGATCTTTCTGATACTTTTGCGGAAATGGCTTTACAAGAGAGGCGTTGGTGTTTCGAACATCCTAATAATAGGTACCGGTGAAGATGGCCGGCTTCTCATGCAAAAAATAAAGAACCATCCCGAGATGGGGCTTCGGATCGCCGGGTTTTTGCGCGTTGAAAATGAGCCCGGGGCTTTTACCTCCGAAGGAATGAATGTTCTTGGCGGGACAAATGATCTGGAAAACCTGATCGTAAAACTCGGCATCAACAGTGTCATTTTTGCCGTTTCGGATGCGCCCAACAACCTGATAATGGAACTCGTAGAAAAATGCGAGCTGAACAAAGCGGAGTTTCGGTTTGTTCCGCGAGTTTTGGACATCATAGAATCGCGGGTAAGCTCCGATGAGGTAGTAGGCGTCCCTCTCATCACGGTGAAAGAGATAAAATTGTACGGCCTGAACGCTTTGCTGAAAAGGACTTCTGATATTGTCTATTCTTTTGTCCTGCTGGTTTTTGTACTGCCGGTTATAGGTATTATTGCGCTTGCCATCAAGCTGGATTCTGCCGGCAGTATGTTTTTTGTCCAAAGAAGAGTAGGAGCTCAGGGAAAAGAATTTAATATGTACAAATTCAGATCGATGCGGGCGGATGCGGAAGCGGATTTTGGCAAAGTGGCCGGTATGAACGAAGCAGACGGCCTTATATTTAAGATGAAGAACGATCCAAGGGTTACCAGGGTCGGCAGATTTTTGCGCAAGTGGAGTTTGGACGAACTTCCCCAGATATTCAATGTCATAAAGGGCGATATGAGTTTTGTGGGGCCCCGGCCGCCGCTTCCCAGCGAGGTCAGGAACTACAATTCCTGGCATAAAAAAAGGTTAAGGATAGCCCCCGGAATAACCGGCCTTTGGCAGGTGAGCGGCCGGAGCGATGTTTCTTTTGATGAGATGGTCAAATTGGACATCTATTACATAGAATCCTGGTCGCTCTGGCAGGACGTAAAGATTTTGATGAAGACCGTTCCTGTCGTTTTGCTCGCAAAGGGAGCATATTAGCAGTATGGAAATAAAACATATCCTTGAGGCACTCTTGCGCCGCAAAGCGCTGTTCCTTTATATCCTGCTTTCTTTTCTTTTGGTGGGTACGCTTTTTTCTTTTCTTTTGAGGGACAGCTATACGGCCTCCTCAAAAGTACTTATTGCAAAAAGTTATTCCGGCGAAGACGTGCTGTTTTCCGTATCCGGAGCCGCTTCTGTGGACAAAAAGGCCGATATGGAGCGTCAGATCGAGCTTGTAAAAAGCGGGGCCGTCATGAACGAAGTGGTCAAAGAACTGGACCTTCGCAACAGCAAGGGAAGATTATTAAGTATAGAGGACATCACAGGTCACATAAAGATCACACCGGTCTGGGAAGCCGATATCATAGAGATCACGGCTTTTTCCGATAAACAAGGCGAAGCGGCCGCGCTTGCCAATTCCATGGCCAGGCAATACATGAAATTAGTGCAGAGAGTAAAAAAGGAAGAGTCGGAAAATACGGTAAAATATCTTTCGGGTGAGATGGGAAAGATCAAGGTACGTCAGCAGGCTTTGGAGAAGGGGCTTTCCGCATTCAAAAAAGCCCATTCAAAGGCCGAAATTTCTGAAGACCTAAGAAAAAATGCCGATAAGGATGTCGAGACACTGGTAGAAAAAGCCAAGATCGAGTCTGAGATCAAAAGGATAACGATGGGCGGCTTATTCGGGAGCGATGAGGAAAAAGTGGCACAGCTTAACGGCCGGCTCATTGTCCTTAACCGGGCCGTTTCAAAGCATGAAGAATATTTATCGCGGCTGGGTGTAATAGAAAGAAAACTGTACGGATATGCGAGGGACCGCCGCGTGTTTAACACGATGTATCCGATGTTTTTCCACAAGCTCAACGAAATACGGGTCTCCGACGCTTTAAACACTTCTCCCGTACAGATAGTCTCATACGCGGGTTCGGAACGCAGGCCTGTGAGGTCAAAAGGCCCCGCGAATTTTTTGGCCGTGATCATGATATCCGTTTTTGCCGGTTTTATAGCGGTATTCATCGCAGATTACATCGATCAGTCCATAAAAAACCCTGAAGATGTGCGGTCTGAGCTGGGAATGAAACTCCTGGGGCAGACGCCTCCTGTCAATTTGGCTGATTTTTCAAGAAGAAATGAGATAGTGATCGGAAAAACTAATGAATACGAGCCGGTCTTCGTTCTTTTGAAAGAACTTTCTGCGGATATCAAAGGCAGTTTTGACGCTGAAGAACGGATCACAGTAGCTTTTGCCAGCCCGGGCTCGGACGACGGCAAATCTTTTGTAGCGGCGGCTTTTGCCTCTTATCTTGCATCTGCTGGGAAAAAAGTGCTGCTGATCGATGCGGATATAAAAGGGCATCTTCAGAACAGGATATATTCACATCCTATCGTAGAAGGATTTGCCGAAAGCTTGGCGGGAGAAAAAAGCGCTCTGAATTTTGTCCGTAAGACTTCGGATCCGTTCATAGAAGTCCTTTTTGCGGGAGATCCCGCCTTATATGAGAACTCGATAGTATCTTTTGATCCGGCCAGAATAAAGGGGATTTTTGCCGAACTTTCTCCGATCTATTCTGCACTGATAGTTGATCTCCCGTCCGTGGACGGAAGGTCCGGTGCCGTTGAGATCGCTTCTTCGTGCGACTGCACGGTTATGGTGATCCCCGCAGGGCAGCTGGATAAAAAGTCTGTTATGGACACGGTATCCCTTTTAAAAACCGGCGGAACAAAGTTTCTGGGAAGCATCTTATCAAATATTAGAACGGGGGATTAAGTGCTAAGAACAGCTGTGATCGGAGCAGGATTTATGGGGCAGCTTCATTGCAAGGCGTATTCTTGCCTTGAAGAAATAGAATTTGCCGGCATATATGACGTGGACAAAAGCCGCGCGAAAGAAATATCAAGAAAATACGGGATAAAATATTTTTCTTCGTGCGGAGAGCTTCTTGAAGCGTCCGATGCCATAAGTATTTCAGTCCCGACTGTTTTACATTACAGCTTCTGTTTGGACTGTCTTTCAAAAGACAAACATATCCTGATAGAAAAACCCATTGCCGCGACACTGCAGCAGGCGCGCGAAATAGCGGCAAAAGCGCAGCAAAGACCTGTTATAGCGGCGGTTGGCTATATAGAACGGTTCAATCCTGTAGTGCTTGAATTTCTTCGTTTGCTCCAAAGCCGCAGGGTCAAACATTTGGAAGCTGTGAGAGCTGCTCCCCGGGCGGATAGGGCCAATGACGTAAGCGCGGTATTTGATCTCATGATACATGATATCGATATAGCTCTCGCCGCAATACAGGGCGGGCCGAGGAGCGTATCGGCCGTGGGGGAAAAAATAGATTCAAGCGTCTTCAATAAAGCATCGGCAGAAATAGTCTTTTCTGGAGGTGCCAAGGCAGTTCTTTTTACGGACAAAACGGCTCCGGAAAAAATAAGGAAGATTAAAGCGGTCTGCGACGGCCTTGCCGTCGAAGCTGATCTGCTCAAAAAAACCGTAAAACACAATCTTGACGGGACTTTTCGTGTTTATCCTGTTGACGGGCCCGAGCCTATCATAGAAGAGATCAAAAATTTTGTTGACTGTATTCAAAGTCATAAGACACCCAGAGTGTCAGCCAAAGACAGTTTAAGGTCCTTTGAACTGGCTTGGGAAATTGAAGAAAAAATTATAAATTACAAATCGTAAATTGCAAAGAGAAAAAATCCGGACAACTTCTACTTCAGAACTACTATTTTTCCAGAACAGGCCGAAATATTCCCCACGGGGTCTTTTGCATAAAGCCTGACAATGTACACGCCGTTTGAAAGCAGTCTGCCGTCCAAACTTTTTCCGTCCCAGGTTAGATTATTGTTGAATCCGGTTTTAGCCGCGGCATTACCCTTCCAAACAATAGATCCTCTTGTGTCAAAGATATATGCGCTTACATCGCTGTCCTTTGAAACATTGTAGGTTATGGATGCGGTTTGTGAAACAGGATTAAAGGGATTGGGGCAGGGGATAGCGGAATTGATCTTCATGGCGTCCTGCACGGAAAAAGACAGCGAATATGTCTTAGTTCCGGCCATCAGGCTTATGGCAAAAGTCCCCGCGGCAAAAGGGCCCGCGGAAACCATCCCCGTGGTCGTGTTGTACGGGACCTCAGCTCCGTCTATTTTTACTATCCCTCCCGATATCCCGGAGCCGGTATCATCGGTTATTTTGACTGAAGCTGTCGAACTTACAAAATCCCCGTCAGAGATCGTCTTATCGTCAAACTTGAAAAAGGCAGTGTCCGGTGGTGCCAGGAAATATACTTTGGACGTGGCGGTGCTGCTGTTGCCTGCAAGATCGACCGCCGTGACAGTGAGATTATTTTCACCTCTGTCAAGCTCTATGCCGGCCGAAAAATGTCCTTTCGACAGACGAATAGCCTTGGCAGGGGAAGAATTGTTTTTGACGGAAATACTTGCCAGGTTTATTTTGTCTATAGTCCCGCTTATCGAGATCGATCCCGCTGTTGTTTCAAAGGTCACCGGATCCAGTGATATCTTTGGCACTGTTTGGTCTATTGCTACGGCAAAGACTATTTTTTCTCCTCTATTGCCGGCCAGATCACGCGCAGTGATCTCTGCGCTGTAGTTGTCTTTTTGCAGACCGGCCGCGGGAATAAATATTAGGGAACCGGACAGCACGTCAAAGGTCTGCGTGCCTTCAACAGTTACGCCCTGATAGAATAATTTTATTGAAGAGTTGTGCAGGTCGGGCCCTGCGCCGTCGTCCTTAAGGTGGACCTGGACCTTGTCTCTATTGTTTGAATATGCAGTGTTGTTCTTGAGAGTGATCCCTAGTACCGGCGGTTTGGAATCGACCGCTATACCGGCTTCCATACTGCCGCAGTTACCCCAGACATCTTTGATCTTCACTCTCAAAGTGTTAGTCCCGTCGGGCGCATTTTCCGGTATCGATGCTATGCCTGTTATACTTGAGGATCCTTTATCATAGACGAGAGAAGCTTCCAGTGTCGAGCCGTTCAGATAAGCGGCAGCTTCGGCCTCGTCTTTTATATCGTCTTGAGGATCTGTGCAGGAAAACTCGAAAGCGGCAATGGCGCCGTTGCGGATCCAGTCGGAGCCGGAAGGCTTTATCATTTTAATTTCCGGTGCGATATTGTCAGCCGTAAAATGAAGGATCTTTGTATCCGAATATGTCTTTTTAAGACCGTTCCAGGCGGCAATGCGGCAGTAATATGTGCCGTATATAAAATCCGTCGGCAGCGAAAATTTTATCGTTTCGCCTTCTATTGTCGAAGATATCGGGCTGAGAAACTCTTTGTCGGGTGACACTTCAAGAAAATAAGCGACCGCGTTTTTTTCCGTTCCCGGCGAAGGGGCAAAAGCTTGAACTATATCCCTTGAAAAAGTAAAAATATCTCCCCCGATCAAAAAACCTGGCGCCGCAGGAGAGGGAATTATAACCGGCTCGATCGAACCCAAGTCAGTAACTACCGATATCCCTCCTGCATCCGGGCTGCACTCAAGGGATTTTGCAGGATGTTCCATTGAAAACGTTTTTGCTCTGCTCCAGTTTTTTCCTCCGTCCACGGAGTTTGTTACATACAGTAAATGTTCTCCCGAAAAAATAATAAAAGGGGACGAAGGGGTAATGCTTACCATATCTATTGCGTCAATCTTGGGCAGAGAGATGATCTCGGAAACGGGATGTCCTATGGATGCCTTCGTAAAAAAGATTTTGGACAGACCGCCTGAGCTTTCTATCCAGACAATTGACGGCAGGCCTTCCGCCGTTGACACGCTGTACGCTTTTACTAAAGAGCCGTTCTTTGATACCGCGATCGGTTTTGACCAGATATTTCCGTTGTCAGTCGAAAAGGAGACTGTGAACTCTCCTGTTTTGGGATCGACTTCCGTTGTAGCGACGTGTCCCGCATTCAAAGCGAAAATTTGTCCCGCGAGCACAATGCTTATAGCCGCTGCGGACAGCAATGAGAAAGATCTCTTAGATAACAACATTCCCATAATAATAAAGCAATTCTACCATTGCATATGCTTTGCCGCAAGGTTTTTGTTATAATAATATCCTGATATGCGTATTGGCAAGAACAGCAAAATAGCAGGGTTGGTCAAGCGCCTCAAGGAAAAGAAATACAGGGACAAAGAAGGCTTTTTTCTAATAGAAGGCCCTCACCTTGTGGAAGAAGCCTTAAAAAGCGCTTTTGGCTTTGAACTGGCGCTTTTTTCCGAAAAAGCGCCGAAAGAGATCGTGGCGGCGGTCGAAGAAAAAGAGATCCCTTCATATTTTGTTGACAACAAGACAATGTCGGCGCTCTCGGACACGGAAAGTGACCAGGGAATGATCGGAGTCGTTCCAAAGTTTTCATTTTCCGCAAAGGATATAAAAAAAGAGAACAAACAGATAGTTGTTGTCTGTGACGGCGTACAAGATCCGGGAAATCTGGGCACGATCATAAGGACTGCTTCCGCCGCAGGATGCGGCGCCGTGATAGCTTCTCCGGACAGTGCGGACGTGTATAATCCCAAAACAATACGCTCTACCGGCGGCGCGATCTTTCATATTCCGGTGATCGCGGGAGAAAGCATAGAAAATACAATTAACTTTCTCGCCGCATCAGGGTTCAAGATCTTTTGCGCGGAGCCTTCCGGCGGCAAAAGCCTCTACACTACGGACCTGTCAAAAAGTTTTGTGATCGTTGTCGGCAACGAGGGCAGGGGAGTAAAATCTTCCGTAAGACGGCTTTGCGACGGTGCTATTACCATTCCGATAAACAAGGCCACCGAATCCCTCAACGCCGCAGTGGCGGCAGCGGTCATACTATTTGAAGCGTTAAGACAGAGACACTAAATCTCATCCTCAGGTGGAATTATCGTTTCGATGTATGATGCAAGCAAAGCTTTAACTGCGCGTCTGACCGGTGCTATCATACAAGTCTCCCTCATCGCAATTTCATGTAAGTGCTTCAATGCATCGACAATGTCCTGATGTATATCTCCAAAGCTTGAATACAAATAATTTTCGGCTCCCATTCTGTACATGGCTCGTCTGACATTTTCAAAAGTATAAGGTTCGCCTTTTCTTAATTTAAGTCCTCCAGCCTCCAAGCTAACCCTTTGTTCCTCCAAAGCTTCTTCCAGTCCAACCATACTTATTGTTCCCTTTTTAATATCAATTGTTCCAATGTCTATAAGGCTTTGAAAAGTCCCTGTGCCTAAAAGATGTCGGTATAAAGTATTCTTATGCGTAGAAAAAGGAACGTTTGCAAAATCAATAATACCTTCTGTCTTGAACGTCGGGAACCTTACAGCATGACCTTCCCTAGCTGTTGCTTCTTGAAAAAGCCTGACGCTGCGTCCGTCAAATGTTGTTCTTATAGGAAGGATGCCTGGCCGGCTCGGTCCATATAATCTCGCAAATCCAATAGATGGTCTCCTATTTCTTAATATAGGGATCAGAACTCTGTCAATAGCTGCCATGTTACTCTCCTTACATTTAATTTTTGGAACTTTTTTTCCACATGTATCTATCGTCATATATTTTGGGAAATTTCAGGTATTTGTTAGTCAAAGAAAATTTCGTCTTCTTTCGATAAAAATGAAATTCCAGTTCTTTTAGTTCGATAACAAACTAAGGAACACCAAAAATGAATTTGATCATGAAGATTTCAAGTTTGAGAGTCCGGAAGGCTGACGCAGAGCCGTCTAAGCAGCAGCAAATAATAATAATTAAGGACCGGCTGACGGGTACCCATTGCACGGACAATATAAGGAACAGCGATTCTTTTGCCGATTCAACTAGACATCTAGGAATGAGAATGTTGTCTGCTTCTCCTGATAGCGGCATTAAAACGGACCTGGCTATAAAAATTTCAGGCTTGAGAGTCAGGGCGACGGACGGGGATTTGTCCGAAGGAGATCAGACGGAGATAGTCAGAAGCCGGCTAAAAGGAACTATGTCCGGTGACAACAGGAGACAAAATGATTCTTTATCTCATTTGGGTAGAAATTTGGGGGATAGAGAGCTGACCGCGCCTCAGATCGAGCTGACGAAATGGCTTTCGATGGAAGATATTTTGGTCCCGGAAGTGATATCTGTTCCGGGAATGCCCTTGGCAGTAATGCGCGGATTAGTTACTGCCGGACAATTTCTCCAATTTACGGAAGATGCCGATTATGTGATCGAGGGTGATGAAGCGGAGGTCCTTAAAGCGGTCCTTGCAAATACATCTAATTCCGATAAATATTTGGGGTATCTGGGATTGTTTGACGCCAGAGAGTATGCAAAATGGTTAAGCGCCAGGACCGGCAGAACATTCAGGGTCCCGTTTGATGACGAATGGTGCTTTGCCAGGGAAACGGTTGGAAAACAGCTTTTAGGAGTTCGTTTCGGTGAGCTAATAGAACAGTCCCTTGCTGAGGCGCAAAAAAATTGTTCCCACCGCCGCAGTCTACCATCCGGACATAGGGTTGAGTTTAACGAAAAACACCGCGGAGGTGCTCTTCGCCTGGTTGAAACTAAAGGCCGGACAGATCAAGCCGACAGGGCTTTTGAGGATTTTCTTGCGCAACTCGGTCCGTCCCGGCAAATTGAACGAACACTGCCCAAATAGCCGATACTGATAGTTTTTGCTATAATGTATCCATAAAATCATGGAGAAGATATCCAATATAGAAAATAAAGCTCTGACCGAATTGTCGTCCGTACCGGACGCAAAGTCGGCGGAAGCTTTAAAATTCAAATATCTGGGCCGGAAAGGCGAGATCGCATCTCTTTTTGCGGATATCGGGAACCTTCCTCCCGAAGAAAAAAAAGAGTTCGGTGCCGCTCTTAATAAGCTCAAGGTAAAGATCGAGGCTGCTTTGGCGGAAAAACTTTCGCAGATGGGCCGCGGTCCTGGCAAGAAAAGCGCCGGGCAGCTTGATGTCACCATCCCCGGCAAAGGCATAAAACGGGGGCGCGAGAACATAATCACCCAGGTCATGAACGAAATGACCGAAATATTCCTTTCGCTCGGATATCTTATGGAAGAAGGCCCCGAGGTAGAGACCGACTACTACAATTTTGAAGCTTTGAACATACCCGCAAACCATCCATCAAAGGACATGTGGAGCACTTTTTATCTTTCAAAAGACCATCTGCTCCGTACCCACACATCCCCGGTACAGATACGGTTCATGGAAAAGAACAAGCCGCCTTTTGCCGCGATATTCCCGGGAAAAGTATTCAGGCGCGATGCCGCGGACGTGACGCATCTTCCTGTCTTTCATCAGATCGAAGGTCTTGTGGTCGGTGAAGGTATCACTATGTCGGACCTAAAAGGCACTCTCTCGTCTTTTTTAAAGCGCATGTTCGGCAAGGATAGAAAAGTCAGGTTTAGGCCGAGCTATTTTCCGTTTACCGAGCCTTCCGCGGAGGTGGATGTAGAGTGTTTTATTTGCGAAGGTACCGGCTGCCGTATCTGTAAAAATACGGGATGGCTGGAGATCCTGGGGTCCGGAATGGTACATCCGAATGTCTTTAAGTCGGTAAAATATGATCCTGAAAAAATAAGCGGATTTGCGTTCGGCGCGGGTATAGAACGCATTGCAATGTTGAAGTACGAGATCGAGGATATTAGGTTGTTTTTTGAAAATGATATAAGATTTTTGAGGGAATTTTAATGAAAATCCCATATGAATGGCTGAAAGAGTTTGTAGATCTTGACGGAGACATATACAGAGCGGCTGAAGAACTCTCTATGTCGGGTACCGAAGTGTCTTCTGTGGAAAATGGCGTACTAGAGATCGATATATTGCCCAACAGAGGGGATTGTCTCTCTGTCATCGGTGTCGCCCGGGAACTGGGTGCAATACGCAACAAGCAATTGAAAGTTCCCGTAGTGACCGTAAAAGAAACCGCCGAAGATATAAAAGATATCGCTTCCGTTGAGATAAAGGCCCCGGATATGTGCCCGCGGTACAGCGCCCGGGTCATAAAAGGGATAACGATCAAACCGTCACCCGAATGGATGCAAAAAAGGCTTGCCGCGGCGGGGATGAGGCCGATAAACAACATCGTCGATGTGACCAATTATGTAATGCTCGAAACCGGCCAGCCTCTTCATGCGTTTGATCTGGAGCATCTTAAAAATAAAAAAATAATCGTCAGAAGCGCCGCCGCAAAAGAAAAAATAACCACGATCGATGCCGTTGAAAGGGTGTTTGATTCCGACAACCTGGTTATTGCGGACGCGGAAAGACCTGTCGCTATTGCAGGTGTCATGGGCGGCAGCAACAGCGAAGTTTCCGATTCTACAAAGGATATTCTGCTTGAGAGCGCATATTTCGACCCTTTTTCGATAAACAGAACATCAAAAAAGTTCAAGCTGCGCAGCGAAGCTTCTGTCAGGTTTGAAAGGGGTATTGATTTTGGAGGGGTGGACAAAGCTCTTGATCGAGCTATCAGCCTGATGGCAGAGCTTTCGGACGGCTCGGTCGCAAAAGGATCTATAGACATAATACCCGTCGCCAGAAAGCCCAAGAAAATAACCCTCAAGGTCGAAAAGATCAAAAAAGTGCTCGGGATCGATATTCCGAAAGAGAAAGCGGTTTCTATACTTAAGAGCCTGGGTTTTGCTGTATCCGAGTTGAAAAGCTCTCTATCCGTGACTGTACCGATGTTTCGAGCGTTTGATATAAATTTTGAGCCGGACCTTATAGAAGAGATCGCAAGAATTTACGGTTATGACAAGCTTCTCGAAACATTTCCGCAGATCAAATTGGACTATACAAGGTCGGACAATATTCTGCGTGTCCTTACAAAAGAAGAGCAGCTGCGCGAGATACTTGTTTCCAGCGGGTTCCATGAGGCAAAAACATACAGCATGGAAGGCGAAAAACTTATCAACAAGGCCGGGCAATCGGTTGACAGCTCGGTGCCGGTCTCAAATCCTCTTGTCGAAGAGATGACGCATCTGCGCACAAGTGTTATCACGGGATTGCTTGAAGCCGCGCAGTACAATCAGAACCGCCAGATACATGATATCGCTCTTTTTGAGATAGGCAAAGTATTTTCTCCTTCTGAAAAAGGCGTAAATGAAAAAAATGTTGTCGGAGCGCTTTTGTCCGGTTCGGTATTTACGGGAGTGATAGAAAAAGACAAGGTCAACGAAGATTTCTACTTTATGAAAGGCATAGTCGAGAACATATTTGATATGTACGGGGCATGCTGCATGGAATTTGTCCTTTCCGCCGACACAAAACTTCCCGCGGAAACGGGCGCGGAGATCTTTTCTCAGGGCGAAAAGGTGGGATTTGTAGGGCTGATAAGTTCCGCCATTCAAGAAAACTTCGGGATAAAGAAGCCTATATATGTATTCCAGCTCAACCTGGACCTTCTTAACCGGTTTGAACCTATCAGGAACAAACATGTCCCGCTTCCCAAATATCCGTCGGTCAGGCGCGATATTGCGATGTACGTTTCGCCGGATATCAGGCATGAAGATATAGTAGAGCGGATACTTTCGGAAGGCGGCAAGTTTGTTGAGGATGTAATATTGTTCGACAGGTACCGCGGAAAAGACAAGTTAAGCTTGGCTTACAGCGTCATCTACAGGGACAAGACAAAAACCCTTACGGATGACGAAGTCAATTTTGTGCACGGATCAGTACTGCAATCACTCCAGAACAATCTAAAAATCGAACTTAGAGAGTAAAAAGGGGCTTTATGTAATGTCTGATCTCACCCCTATGATGAAGCAATACAGGGAGCTTAAAGACCAAGTCCCTGATGCATTGCTGTTTTTCCGGCTCGGCGATTTTTATGAGATGTTCGGCGACGACGCACTGGTCGCGTCCAAGGAGCTTGAAATAACCCTGACCGGAAGGGGACAGGGCGAAAAGAGGGCTCCGATGTGCGGCGTCCCGTACCACAGCGTTCAACCCTATATTTCAAAACTTATTTCCCGCGGCTTTAAGGTGGCGATCTGCGAGCAGACCGAAGATCCCGCGCTCGCCAAGGGACTTGTGAACAGGGGCGTGATAAAAATAATAACTCCCGGCACCATACTTGAAGAGGCGATGCTCAACGAAAAAGCCAATAATTATCTTATGGCAGTATCATTTTCCGGTGACAGGGCGGCGCTGGCTTTCATAGATATTTCCACCGGAGAGTTTAAAGCGCTTGATATAGAAGGTGATGATAAGGCAAGACTTTTATCGGACGAGATCGAGCGGGTCTCGCCTGCCGAAATATTGATATCTCCCGAAATAATCTCTAAGAACGAAAAGCTCCGCTCTTTCCTTGAAGCAAAAGGGGTCCCGTATACCGCATACAACCTTAAAGATATCTTTGACGTCCAGCTGGCCAAAGAAAAACTATTGCGGCATTTTTCGCTCTCATCGCTGGAGGCATTTGGTTTTGACGGAAATGAACTTTCGCTGTGCGCGGCATCTGCTGTCATCGATTATTTGAAAGAAACGCAAAAAGTCCGCCTGTTCCATATAAACGGCATAAAAAAATACAGGATTGACAATTACATGTATATAGACCCCGCGACCCGCAGAAATCTGGAGCTTGTGCAGACCATAAGGGACCGCACTTTTCAGGGAAGCCTGCTCTGGATACTGGACAGGGCCAAGACACCGATGGGAGCAAGGCTTTTGCGCTCCTGGGTGCTTTTCCCGTTGCGCGAAAAAAATGCCATTAACGAGCGGCTTGACGCGGTGGAAGAGCTTTTCAAAAACCAGCTTTTGCGGAGCGATATTGCGGACACGCTTGAGGATATCCGGGATATTGAGAGGCTTACGGGAAAAATATCCTCTTCTTCGGCTAATGCGCGCGATCTTGTGTCTCTCAAAGAATCTTTGACAAAACTTCCCGTGATCAAGTCGATGCTGTCAAAATGTACTTCTTTGACGATGAAAAAACTTGGTGGTTTTAAGGATATGGCAGAAGTGTTTTTGCTCATAGACAGCGCTATAGCAGATGATCCGCCTTTTGTTCTAAAAGACGGCGGGTTGATAAAACAGGGATATAGTGCGGAACTTGACGAACTGAAAGATGCTTCTCTTAAGGGAAAAGAGTGGATCTCAAATCTTGAAGAAGAAGAGCGCCGCCGCACGGGGATAAAATCGCTCAAGGTCGGGTTCACGAAAGTGTTCGGATATTACATAGAGGTCTCTTCTTCCAACCAAAAATTTGTTCCACCGGATTATATAAGAAAACAGACGCTTGTGAACTGCGAAAGATATATAACTCCCGACCTCAAGGACAAAGAGTCAATGATCCTGAACGCGCAGGACCGCAGTGTAGAGATGGAATATACGACTTTTTGCGGTGTCCGGGACCGCGTTGCGGAATTTTCGAAAGATCTTCAGCATGTGGCTGCCTGCATAGCGGAAATTGACGTTCTTATATCTCTGGCTAACGTGGCGGTGAGCGAAAATTATACGAGGCCGATCCTCACCGGCCCTCACCCCCAACCCCTCTCCCAGAGGGAGAGGGGCGATGACGCCCTTATCATTAAAGATGGACGTCATCCCGTTGCCGAAAAAACCCTTGGGCAGCATCTGTTTGTGCCAAACGACACTCTGATGGACAAAAACGGCAGGTTCCTTTTGATAACGGGTCCGAACATGGCCGGCAAATCGACTTATATGAGACAGGTAGCATTGATAACGTTGCTTGCGCAGATAGGGAGTTTTGTTCCTGCTTCTTCTGCAAAGGTGCCTGTTCTTGACAGGATCTTTACACGCGTCGGCGCGTTTGATGACCTTTATGCGGGACAATCCACTTTTATGGTGGAGATGCTGGAGACGGCCAATATTTTAAATAATGCCACAAAAGACAGTCTCATAGTGATAGACGAGATAGGGCGGGGCACCGCGACATTTGACGGCATGAGCATAGCAAAAGCTGTGGCCGAGCACATCCATTCAAAGATCGGGTCCAAAACTCTTTTTGCGACGCACTATCACGAGCTTACCAATCTTCCCGAAAAATTCAAAGGCATAAAGAACGTGAACGTCTCGGTAAAAGAAGAGGGAGACCGCATAATATTCCTCCACAAGATCGTCGACGGCCCGGCGGACAAAAGTTACGGGATACATGTGGCCAAACTGGCGGGCCTTCCGGGCAGCGTGGTTACACGCGCTAAAGAAGTTTATGATACGTTGGAGATGGTTGAGAACAAGCTGGATTAAAAACCCCCCACTATTTTGTTATAATGATTGTGTCCCTTTTTACTTCTGACTTTTTAATTTTTAATTACGCGAAGCGTATGGGCTCATAGCTCAGTTGGCTAGAGCACGCGACTGATAATCGCGAGGTCGGTGGTTCGAGCCCACCTGGGCCCATTTCTTTTCCATATCGAACCATTGTTGATGTTAGGCGGCTTGACGGCGCGCAGTGCCGGAAAGCCGCCTGATCTTTATTAACGTCGCTAATTTCCGCCGAAGGGTCGTCCCGATGGCGGGACGGGCCGGAGGCGGCGTCTCCGCTCTCGGAATACAATACTTTGACTTCTATTGTCTCTTTCGAATAAATGACCTTTCCGATGTGCCTTTTCACAATTACACGTTTCTCAATTTTCCCTTTTATCTTTGATGCGTCGACGATATTTTGCAGTATTTCCCGGACTCTTTCGGTGTTTATTGGAATTTCATCTGAAGATGACCCCTTTAGTTCGAGCCCACTTGGGATAGGTTTAGGCGAATTATTGAGAGTGAAAATCAAACTGTCGAGATATTGTTTGTTTTTGGCTATATTATCCAAATTATCGATGATAAATTCATCAAGACGGTCGGAGCTGACTTGTCTTGTGCTGCAAAAGGATCTGTCTCGCTTGCAAGCGCCAACGCATTTGTAATAGAAGTAGCGGACACGTTTTCCTGAGCTGATCTTATTGGAAAATACGGGAGACATTGCTGATCCGCATTCTTTACATGTTATCAATCCGGGGAACAGTGAATAATTATAACTCGTCATTTTTCTCGGCAAGTCTTTCTTTAATCCTTGGGCCTCTTCAAACAATTCAGGTGAGATTATAGGATCATGAATAGCATCGTATATCTTGCCTCTGAAAAGAAGTTTTCCTGTGTAGAGGACTTTTTGCAATGTGCAATCGATCGTTGATTTGCTGAAGACTTTGTTGTGTCTGTCTAACACTCCTTGATCCATAAGTTTGTGATAAACAGCGCATTTCGATCCGGTCTGAACGAATGTCTCAAACACTGTTCTGACTATTTTTGCTTCTGTAGGATCGATGACAAGCTTTTTATTCTCCCGTTTATAGCCGTAAGGAGTATGACCGCTGTTCCACATTCCTTTCTTTGCTTTCTCAAGCATTTTGTCCTTGATCCTTTCGCTGATGAGTTCCCGTTCAAATTGAGCAAAAGTCAGCATTATATTCCTTAGTAAACGGCCTGATGGGGTAGAAGTATCAAATCTTTCAGTAACGGAAAAGAAACTGACGCCGTATTTGTCGAATACTTCTATGAGATGATAAAAATCTTTCGGTGATCTGGTCAATCTGTCGATCTTATACGATATGACAGTGTTGATCAGTCCTTGTTGAATGTCATATAACATTTTCTGAAGTTCGGGCCGCTCAAGATTGGCTCCCGTATATCCTTGATCCGAATAGGTCCTGTGGGCTTCAAGGTTGTCCTGGCTTTTTATGAACGACATGATCTTGGCTTCCTGTGCTTCGCACGAATTAAACTCAACCTCTGCCTGATTGTCCGTAGAAACTCTTGTATAAATTGCTGCTTTCATGTTATTTGTTTCCTTTCTTTATTGTTATTAGGTCTTTCAACTCTTTGATCAAAATACTGTGAGACTTGAATTTGTTTAATCTCTCAATGTAAGAGAGAAATCTATTGCATGAAACTTTTTCGGAATTACTGCATTGTTTATCAGGATCACCGACAGGACAATAACAGCACGGATATATTGGATAAATGGGCATATCAAATCACCTCCCTGCCTGCCGGCAGGCAGGCTTATTAAAAACATAACAATGACGAGCCAGATCAGGCGGAAGTGAAGCGCTGCCACAGATAAAAACAATGACGGGAACGCCACGGGAAACAGCCTGGCGGATGGTGTAAAGAGAACCGCGGGAAGGCCCATGAAGGAACGCAACAACAACCGAAGACGCAGCAACCAAATGCCTATTGCGGCCAAGAAGAGCAGAAACAGCAACAGGACGGGGAGAGCCAACTGAAGCGGAGCCCCAAACAACCTGACCGCCAGCCGCAATGAGCCGCTCAATATCAGGCCGCGCGGAAGCCGGAAAACCGGAAACAGAAGACCAAGCCGAATAAACAACGCTGCGAGAACAAGCACCCTGACGAAGAACAGCAGACAAAGCAAACGAATCAGCGCCCACGGCGCCGCCCGAAGCCACAGAATAACCACGGGCAAGGAACAAAGACACAACCTGATCAACGAGCGGAGCAAAACGGGCCGGAAGGGAACGGGAACCGATAACACCAACAATATGACACATATGCGATACCTCCTTGAGGTTCAAGGTGCATTTCCCCGCCGCTGTCACCCGCAGCGCAGGCGAAAGCGAGGAGCATTACCTTAGTTGTCTGATATGGCGACGAGCTTGAGGCAAGCGTAGGGGCGGAAGGAGGCTGAGCAGCGACTCTGCCGACTGGAGCAGGGAGCGGAGCGAACGAGTCCGAGCTGCTACGAAGGCGCGTCGAGGACGAGAGAGTGAAGCGACCTTGACAGCGAATAAGCGGGGAAATGCTACAATGGAAAACCTGGAGAAGCTTTTAAAGTAGAAAGAGTGAAAAGGCACATCGGAAAGTGGCATTTATTCGACAGAGGCAATAGAAGTCAATAATTTATTCCGAGAGCGGAGACGCCGCCTCCGGCCCGTCCCGCCATCGGGACGACCCTTCGGCGGAAATTAGAGACGTTAATAAAGATCAGGCGGCTTTCCGGCACTGCGCGCCGTCAAGCCGCCTAACATCAACAATGGTTCGATATGGAAAAGAAATGGTGCGAGCGAATCATCCCGCTACCATTACTCTGATTATACTTAACGCATTCACGGCTGCCCAAAGTATGGCGGGCGCTACCTTTGCCCCCACTTGAATGATCGCGCCCGCCAAGAGAAGCAGAAAACAAAGAAATAATTTGACAATAAGTTAAAAAAACCAGTATAATTCTATTAACCATAAGGAATGGGGTCTCCTATAATTTCCCTTAAAAGGGATGATGACTCCTGAATAAGTGGCTTCATGCCGCGAAGGAGGGCCCTATTATGGAACATCTTTTTACAGTCGCATTCCTCTGGCTGGGATTAGCCGTAATTTCCGCAATAATCGCCTATCATCTGCGCATTTCTATAGCCTTGGTGGAAATTTGCAAGGTGCTTCATAAATGAAAAAAATCATAAAACATACACTTTTCTATAAACTTGAAGAAGCTCTGCATCTTGAGGAATGCCCTGTCTGTTATATGACGGCGAGAAATGTCGTAAGACATATCGATTATCTTTTTTATGAAAACGTGAATGATCCCGGAGTAAACAAGGAAATAATCGCATCTCAGGGATTTTGTAAAAGGCACTCGGAAATGATATTGCAGACCAGACAATCGTCCGGGATAGCGATCATTTATAAGCGGATAATAGATGGCCTGATAAAAACAAATTATGGCGACAGCCAAGGCGGTTGTCCGATCTGTGAGAATGAAAAAAGAGCCTATGATAGATACTGCGAGACCTTTGTTAATCATTGGCATGAGGGGATCAGCAAAGCATATGATGGACCGTCTGTATTATGCATGACGCATTTCCGCCAAATTACGAAACTGATGAAAAGCAAAGAATGCAGAGAAATGCTGCAAAATATGCAGACAAAAAAGCTTGAAGAGCTGTCAGCGGAGCTGGAGGAATACAGCCGCAAGTTTGATTACCGGTTTGCCAGCGAACAAGAGGGGCATGAAAAAGGCTCCTGGTCGAGAGCCGTTAAGTTGAATGAAATTATTTAAAATTCCGTTCGATACAGAAATAGGTTTGGCTGATTATAAAATAAAAGCAGAAGGAGAAATCACATGAGTCTTGGCAGAGTTTACAACGCTGATCCGCTGGTTGGCATGAAAGGTCTTGTTTCAGGGCAGGCGAGTATCCGCAACGGCGCGAGGCTGGTATGCAGCCAATACACTGGAACAAAGGTGCTTCCGTTCCGGACGTTCGGCGTGACAGCAAGACTCGAAAAAGATGGAATGGTCTATATGGGTACTGGAGTAGCTCCCATGGCGACTTCGGGCGGCGTCAGAGAACCGGAAGCGGTCAAGGATTTTGGTCTCGCAAAATCACACCTTGCCAGGCTTGAAGAAAGATTGAACAGAGGGGACAAAAATCTATTAAATCCTTTTGATGTCGAGGACGCTGTCATGGAAGTGGACGCAGTTCTTGCTAAAGAAAGAGGATTGAAAGCGGCCCGTCCGACAAGCGGTATCGGTTCTGAAGTAGCGATAGCTTCAACAATAGCTCTCTTGGACGCGCAAGCGGCTTATTACGGGATACCGACCGCTCTTGCAATGCGGGCTGTTTTATTGAATTTGCAGGGGAAGAAAATGGATACGGATGGTTTGATAGCTCCTCTCCCGAAATTCAATATCCTGAATTTTGGAGTGCATTCGGGAACAAAAAGACCGGACGGCTTACCGTATATCTGGATACAGGAGACGAAAGTCGCGCCGATAGGGGCAAAAAACTTTGAAGAAGCTGTTTATATGGGAACGCAAGTTCTCGAAAAATTGATCAAAATTGTCGGGGTGGACAATATAGGTTTTGAGGCGGGAATTTCCCCGGCATTTACTTCACCCGAACAGGTATATGAATTTACTGCAAAAGCGATTGACCAGGCAGGCTTATCCGGCAAGGTCGTGATAGCGGCAGACGGAGCAGTTTCGGAATTTTCCGATCCGGTCCAGCCGGGATCGGATAAATTTGAGTACAGATTGTATCCCGGTGAAAAGGCGCTTGATGCCGAAGGCATGATCAAGTTCTGGGAACAAATGGTGCAAAGATATCCTATCATTTCGATAGAAGACGGAATGAATTCGGAAGATACTGTCGGATGGAAGATGCTGATGAAGTCGCTGGGAGGGAAAAGAGAGATACAGGGAGATGACATATTCGTAACCGATCCGGACGAAATAAGGCGGCTTGCCGGATGCGCGAACTCTGTTTTGATAAAGCCGAACCAGGCGGGAACTATTGTAAGGACTTTAAAAGCAATAGCTGTCGCCCGGGAACTCGGATATACGATCTCTCCTTCACATCGTTCAGGAAAGGTCCCGGGCGGATACGGCATGATCCCCGAACTCTGTATCGGTACGCAGGCGGAATGGCTCAAGCCGGGCGCTCCGAGAAGAGAAAGAGCCGGATTTGACAATAATGTGATGACTATTATTGATGAGTTGAAAATGCTGGGAATAAATATCGGATATGCCGGCAAACAAGTAGCGGAAAGATTCCATATATAAGATTAAGACGCTTTGAAGAAAGGCTTAATATTGAAAAAAAATAACATTCCAAAAAATGTTGTCTGGCTGGGTCTTGTCAGCTTCTTTAACGATGTTGCATCCGAGATGATCTATCCTCTAGTCCCGATCTTTCTTACAAGCGTTTTGGGCGCACCGGTGGCCGTTGTCGGCTTGATCGAAGGCATAGCCGAATCGACTGCCAGCGTGTTAAAAATTGTTTCCGGCTGGCTTTCGGATAAATTGGCTGTAAGAAAACCATTTACCGTTGCAGGCTATTCACTTTCGGGCATTTCTAAGATATTTCTAAGCATAGCTTATAGCTGGCCGTTTGTTTTGTTCGCCCGATTCCTTGATCGTTTCGGAAAAGGAGTGCGAACCAGTGCCCGGGACGCGCTAATTGCCGAAAGCTCGGATATTTCTATCAGGGGGAGATCATTCGGCTTTCACCGGGCACTTGATACTGCAGGGGCGGTGGCCGGACCGCTTCTGGCTCTTATAGCAATTCAGTTCCTGAATAATAACTTGCGGCTAATATTTTTTCTTTCCTTTATTCCCGCTTTTATCGGTATTCTTCTGCTCATTCTTTTTGTAAAGGAAAAAAATAAAGATATGAATTCTTCAGCTGTCTTTCATTTTAAGTGGCGCGATATCGATCCTTCTTTCAAAATATTCCTGTTTATCAGCTTTGTTTTTGCTCTCGGCAATAGTTCGGACGTTTTTTTGATCTTGAGGGCAAAGAGTTTGGGCTTGTCATTAACTTTGGTAATATTGGCATATGTCCTTTTCAACCTTACATACGCCATATTTTCAACGCCTGCCGGCATCATTTCCGACAAAATCGGGTGCAGAAAAGTTCTTTTAAGCGGATTCGTTCTTTTTGCCGGTGTTTATCTTTTCTTTGGCCTCGCGACTTCTTCATTATTCCTCTGGTTCCTTTTTCCGTTTTACGGGATATACATGGCACTTACCGAAGGAATTGGCAAGGCATACATTTCTAATCTAGTCCCAAATGAAAAGACGGGCACGGCTTTTGGTATTTATCAGACATCTATCGGCCTGTGCACTTTTTTTGCCTCTCTTATCGCGGGACTTCTTTGGACTTATGTCGGAATCAGCGCCCCGTTTATTTTCGGAAGTCTGACCGCGGCGACATCTGCCGTTTTGTTTGTGGCATTTGGGAATACCGTAAAGTCTGCTGAATAGTGAGATAATATCTATATGAGGTATCTTAGTTTCGCTCAAAAAGCGTTTTGGTTGTTTGCAGGAGGCGGGATCGGGACATTATTGCGTTATTTTGTTTCTTCATCATCCAACAGATATTTTAATTCGGGATTTCCCGTCGGTACAACTATCATAAACCTCAGCGGTTCTCTTTTGATAGGCTTTTTATGGTCTTCAATGGAGCTTGTTAATATGTCCCCGAACTTAAGAGCGTTCGTTTTTATCGGTTTTCTCGGCGGCTACACCACTTTCTCGACTTTTATGCTGGAAAATCTTAACCTGATGAGAAATGACGAAATAAAAGGCATGCTTGCCAATATTTTGATAAGCAATATATTCGGTGTCATAATGGTCATATCCGGTTTTGTTCTTGGCCGGTATTGTATAAATCTGATAAGGGGGTAAAAACAATGAAACTTCCGCAGGATTGTGTTTTGCTCAGGATTTTTTTCGGGGAAAGCGATTCTATTCACGGCAAGCCTTTATATGAACAGATCGTGTTCAAGGCAAGAGAGCTTCACCTCGCGGGAGCCACAGTCATACGGGGCATTATGGGCTTTGGCGCGGACAGCAGAATGCATTCCGTAAAACTTTTAGAATTATCCGAAGACCTTCCGGTGATCGTTGAAATAGTAGATATCGAAGAAAATATAAATAAACTGCTGCCTTTTATAGATGAGTCAATAAAAGAAGGGCTCGTTACCATGGAAAAGGTAAAGGTCTTGAAGTATATTCACAGTTGAAGATTTTTTGAGGATATGTTTTTATATAAACCTGCTAATGATAAATCCAATCATCACTGACATGGCCGCAAATAAGATAAATGTAAATAACGCATCTTGAAGTGCCAGCATTAAGGGCTTTTTCCATCCTGTGAAATGATGCTCGTATTCCTTATAAGCTATTATAAAAGCCGCAAGCGCAGCGATTGGGCTGAAAAACAGGCCAATAAACAAAATGAGAATAAATATATTCACAATTCCCCCTATGTTGGCACTATATTTTACCATTGATTAGCGAATTACTTCTTCGCCGGGAGGTGTGAGGGATGTCCCGCTGCGCGGGGTAAACTTCGAGGGCTGGCAGGCGGTTTTCGCGGAGGGGTGTGGGGAGGAGCGAAAACCGCCCTCATAATATAGGAAGATTTACAGCCTTCCGAGATCTTTCTTCTTGCAGCCGTGAATAGTGTTAGGTATAATCAGAGTAATGGTAGCGGGATGATTCGCTCGCACCACCAGTTTTTCGCAAGGCGAAAAACTGGAATTACAAACAAAAAAATTTCAAATGACAAATTCGGGCGGCCCTTCGACTCTCTTGCTGCGCTCGCTCAGGGCAAGTTGGCCCTCGTCCTTTCCGGCGGTTTTGTCAATGGGACTCGCAGACCGCAGTGGGTGTCACTATCTTTATTTTCAGAAGTGGAAAATCCAGTTATTTTTCTGGCTAACGAGTGGAGGATTTATTATTTGGTGGGTCGTTGACCTTTTCCGGATACCGGGTTTGATTAAGGATTATAATAAGGATGTTGCTGTTGATGTCCTTAGAAATCTAAAGGCAGTAAGTAGTTAAGGGTATTATCATGGGCTGACGTTCCTCCAATAAACCATGCCACTTGACTCAAAAGCTTCACCACTTCCTCGTTGTGCTAATTACCCCCTACGACCACAGCAGTCGCTGTTAAGACCTTATACCAATTGTCTTTCCACCAGTCAAGAGACTTGCCGATATGGCGGCGGTGATATAATTATTTCGCGACTAATTAAGGAATCATTTATATGATGGAGAAAATAATGCATCTGCCGGATTTTACGCTTGGAAAGATAAGATTTGCGACGGCCAAGTCGACGTTTGAAAAAGCCGCGGAAATTTACAAAAAGGGGAAAGTCACGCAGGTTGAAGAAGGAATACGAAGTTACTGCGCAGTTGTTCTCGGCACAAAATCATATGACGTGTTTGTCGAAGCGCGCAATTTTACTTTCGCCGGCTGTACATGCTACCTCGGGCAAAAAGACGTGCTGTGCAAGCACGCGGTAGCGCTTGCGATATGCGCCGCGCTCGGAGGCGGGCCGCTGCCGGAAGAAGAAATGAAGCACATAAACGCCCCGTCATGCAGCGGAACACAGCTTTGTCCTTCTTCCGAAGAACTTGCCGGTTTCAAGAAAAACATCACCGATGCGATGCGTTATATTAAACCCTACAGAGGGCCGAGCCGGACATGGTTCGCGTATCAGGGTTCTCTTAGGGAAGGATGCAACAGGCTGTCTACAATAATTGCTGGCTTGCCGGTCCATCAGAAGACGGCGGAACTGCTGGCGAACATTATCACGCGGTTGCATAGAAAGCTTACGGTCGGCGGGGTCGACGATTCCGACGGCAGAGTCGGCGAATTTATCGGAAAAACGACGGATGTTCTTGCGGAATATGCGAGGCAAAATCCTTCCTGCGGAAAGGCGCTGGAAAAAGTTGAAAAATTGCAGTTTTAATGTTTTGGCGGGAAAATTGCTGTAAATAGAGATGAAACGCTGAACCTGCTTGTTGGCAGGCAGGGAACTGAAGGAGAAGACGATAGAAGTGCCGAGAAATACTACAGGTATTATAACCGTATTGGATTCGAACACGATAAAACAGATTTTTGTCGCATATCCAGATTGCCTTGACTTAAGAGAGCGTCAGATCATTAAAATGCGGCATATAAATGACGGTCCCAGAAAGACGCTGCAATATATCGGCGCTGTGTTCGGGGTTTGCAGGGAGAGAGTAAGGCAGATAGAGAGGAAAGCGATGAGGAAGTTGAGGTGCAGGTTGAGATAGAAGAATACTGGCAGAAAGTTGTAACATGCAAAAGCGCAAAATATTCATAAGCAGTGTCCAAAAAGAATTCAAAGAAGAACGAGCCGCTTTGAGGGATTTTATTACAAGCGAGCCTCTTTTCTGGGCGCACTATATCGAACGCGCGGGAACGGGAACGCTCGATATGATCTCTTTATGCCGTAAAGCGGGTATCCCGGAGCCGAAATTTGAACAGCGCGACGGACAATTTGTTTTAATCATTAGGCGGCCCAAAATGGCAGGACGGCCTGTGTACAGTACTAGTACAGTACAAGTCGATGGAAAACCGG
>Ga0265297_10002335_pt1 | contig 39190 bp, 68 predicted proteins | sample Munlanlwell13791_FD_192502 | JGI IMG/M metagenome (GOLD analysis project Ga0265297, IMG submission 192502) | Leachate microbial communities from a municipal landfill in Southern Ontario, Canada - Leachate well 137-91 | ecosystem: Engineered > Solid waste > Landfill > Unclassified | place...
AAGGCACCAACTCCATTTCTTCTAATTTCGCATTCATAACCTTCATATTCGAATTCCAATTGATCAGGCTCTTGCATCCATTCTCCTTCACCGAACAGATATAGCTTTTCTTCATATATCATTTTTTTCTTCGTCTTCCATTTGTTTTATGAGAATTTCCATATTATTCAAAAGAATCGAACAGCTCATTTTAGCCGCTTTCCTAAGTTCTTCTGGATCATTTGTCACTAAATACTTAAGCATACATGCCTGAGCCCAATTTAACGCTGCTAAAGCGATATTAGGTTGTACGGTTTCAATGTAAAGGTGCATCATTTGAGTAAGTCTAATAGAAAAATCTTGCATTTCATGTATTAAATGATCTGGAACGTTTTTAATGTTATGCATAGACAACAATTTTAATTTAGCCATTCTTCATATCCTTTATCTGATCAATCCGTATCCAACCCATTTTTCTTCCTTTAAATTAGAGCTTTTGTTAAAATACAGTATCGAATATTATTAGTCAAGATAAATATATATTTGAAACTTAAAGAGTATAGTTATTAATTGCAACATAATGCATATTATCGGACTATAATAATTTAACAATACACATTACAAAATTAAATGAAATATGAAACATAAGAATTATTCGGACTTTTCTTTTGAAAATTTTATGGAATTGGCAGAGAATATGACATTTCATGCCTCCAAAATTCGAGACATTTTAGACCAAGACTCGAAGGAAATCCATATGTGGCGCAAAAGATTTTTAGATTCCTATGAACTAACAGCCGAAGAAAGGCCTTATGTTGAAGAGTATTTTTATGCAACCCCGTCGGCTGATATTAAAGATCCCGTAGATTATGTCGAGAAAATTAGAACTTGGGTAAAAGAGGATCACTTATAATGAACCCTTCCAATAGCGCATTTTATGAATTCGGCTTACTCCCTGAAATCTGCATTTATTCATTAGATGAAGATCAATATTCTAAAAATTATATCCCTCGCGAAGCCTGCGATTGCGGATGTAAAGAATGGGTTGATAGCGAGATGGACATTATTAAGCCAGTTGATGGATTCACTTTTCCTAAAAAAAGGGTGCATCGCTGCAAAAGTTGCAATGAAGTGAGATTAGCCGATCATAAAGGTATAAAATGAACTGGTTTTCTAAAAAAGATACCCCTCCTGCTGGAAAAATTATTGTAACATTTTATTTTGTTTCTGGGGAACAAATGGATATTGCATTCAGTGATGAAAAATGGAATGAAATTTTAAATATCCTTAAAAAAACATGGAATGACCTTTATTGCACGAATTCTTCATATGGCATAAATTTTTCTTTGGTTACCCATTATGAGGTTAAATAATGAACTGGATTGAGATTGGTTCAGGCAAATCCACCCCCTTAGAACCTTTATCTTTAGTAGGTTTAGGCGGGATGGAGACTTTTAAGATCGATGAAAACACAATCGGAGTTCGCCCAAAATGGATTAGCGTTGAAGATAAGGTTCCGTCTGATACAAACGACGTCTTAATTATCGATGATAATAATCGCATGGCTGTTTCTTGTTATTTTTTTTCTCACGATAGATGGATCTGGGAAGAGAGAGAGGATTTAATAGATCTAATAAAAGTAACCCACTGGATGCCCCTCCCTCCCCCTCCTGAAAATTCGGATAGTTAAATTCCACTTCCCACAAATCCCCTTTTAGTGTAACATTGTATGACAAACATACAAATAAAGGGGATGTCATGCTTACTTGGGAACCTATCTTAGCGTTAATAGCTGCAAATTTTACTTTGATTATTCCCCTTTTCCTTTGGAATCGATCCGAATCGCGTTCGGATGTCCGCCAAATGGATGCTAACCTTGAATCGACTAGAGAACTCGTAAGAGCTATCTATGATGAGTCTAAAGATTTTCACGCTAGGCTTTGTGCTATCGAAGAACGCAATAAAAAATAGGATCTTTGATGCGCACTTTACTTCCCGATTTAGCACACTCAATTCCGGTAAATAAAACTGCCCTACGTGTTATTTTGCCAGGAATAGACTATGAAATTGAAATTCCTAAAAGTCATAAAATTTATGATAATCAACCTTCGATTAGATCAATCTCAAAGAGCATGTATAATGATCCTAATTTTATAGATTATACTAACATAAAATTTGGAAGATTAGTTGTCATTGGGGTATCTGAAGATACGCCTAAATCATCTAGATATCATGCAAAAGCTATTGATGAACATGATTTTATTATGTCGAAAAAGATTGTAAAACGAACGAATTGTAAATGGATTGTCCGTTGTGCATGTGGCAAATATGAAATTAGACCCTCTAAAATTATTAGAAAAAAACCTGAATTCGATAGATGCTTTATATGCAATAAAATTTTATCAGCAAGAAAAAGTGATTTTTTCAGGAAAAATAATCGATCTCCTTTTAAACATGAAATGAACGGATGGTAAATTTAAAAATGGGAGTTTTTTTTGAATGACCATTATCGATTGCGTCAGTGACCTCCATGGCTTCGAACCCGAGCTTGAAGGTGGAGACTTACTCATTGTAGCGGGCGATTTGACGGCTAGAGATAAGCCTATGGAATATGATTGTTTTTGTACATGGCTTATGAATCAGCCTTATAAAAAGAAAATATTTATTGGTGGAAATCATGATAATTTACTCACTGATTTCATGCCAAAAATTTATAGATGTCCTGTAAGAAAGGACTTTAAAACTAATGAAAATTTAGAACATTTCGAATATCTCTGCGATTCAGGGACAGAATTCGAAGGACTCAAGATTTGGGGTTCTCCTTGGACTCCTTGGTTTTATGGTGTAAATCCTTCGTGCAAAGCTTTTATGCTATCTGAAAGCAAATTAGTTAAAAAGTGGGAGTTAATTCCTACTGATACCGATATATTGATTACGCATGGGCCTCCTTATGGAATATTGGATAGAACAATAAGAGAAAAATGCGCCGGAAGTACGTCACTTTATGCGTGGTTAAAGTATGTTGTGCGTCCTAAGTTACATGTGTTTGGGCACATACATGAGAATTACGGGAAAATAGAAGTATTTCCAACATACAATGATAAGATGATGATTTCGGTTAACGCTAGCCACGTAAATGAAAAATACGAACCCGTTAATAAGCCTATAAGGATAATTTTATGACTAAATTTATACGTCCGAAAATATTAATGTACATAGCGATTGGCATTACTTATTTTCAGTTAATTTGTGGTTATGAATTACAAGCCATATGGGGAATTTTGGTACTTATTTTATTTTGTTTATTGGCATTTACTGATATTGAATTTATAAAATAAAAAATGGGCATTATGATTAATGAAAACCAAGAAATAGCTAAACAAGCTTATAAAGAACTTATCCAAGCAATTGTAGACCTAGAAATAAAACACAAAATTTATTGCGATGTCCCCAAATTTATAGCAGTTAATGGAGAACACTTCACAAGAGAATATTTATCTTTTATTTATTTACTGAAGGAGAACGGGATTGCTGAATAAAAATCAAGTAATATTTGTATTACATATGGTTGAATCAATGAGGACTGAAAATTATGAAAAATAAAGATGAAATTATGTGTAGGTTAAATGCTATTTTACGCGAGTTAACATGCATGAACCAAGGAGACTTTGAGGACCACATAAATGAAGGTAAATTTCAAATCGAATTTTGTCATTATTGTTGGACAGAACCTAAAAAAGTAATGACAAAAATAATTATTGAAAAAGTTGATATTGAATGAAGCAAAAAAAAATCTCTAATGATGAAATTATCACTTTTCGCTGTCCCAAATCTTTGAGCATGCACTTGCGCAAAATTGTAATGTCGACTATTCGTCAGACAGCGAAAATGTATACGCTTAGCGATATGATAAGAGACACGCTTAATGAGACTTATCCTCCCCCTAAAGAATCGGAGCTTTTTGATGAATAAACACCCTCTGCAAGATCAAATTGATAATTTTTCAAATTTAGATCGCACCCAACAATATAATTTATATTTTGAATTTTTACAAGGGATGCTAATTCAATTCTTTGCTGATGCTATTGAATTTGATCATACTGCCCCTAAAATGCCTATAGAAGAATATTCAATCAAATTTCAGGAATTTACAAGATTTTGGCTTAAATGCAGATTGAAGCCTAGACCGGATAACGTGAAGGAGGGGAAATGAAAAAAAAGAAGTATGCAACTAGTCCAGTAAAAGATTCCTACATTATGTTAGAAAATAAAGCACCTGAAGAATGCACCTTTCGTGCCTGCACCTTTCGTGCCTGTGATATTTGCAAAAGTCCATATATTTTTGATGGGCGTTTAACCAATTGCCTTTGGTGTGAAATAAATAAAGATGAGAGAAAAATGGTATGATCTGCATAACGTAGAAAATCCTCGACAAGATATTGACTTCGTTTTTGAATCTGATCCTAAAAGTATAGCAATGTGGCGTCGAAGAGGAGTCTTCGTTTTTGATGTCAACCAATCTGGAGAGGAATTTTAATGAAAGACGAATTACTTGAAAAAGTTGTACAAGAAATCGCCCAAAATCACAGAAAAATAATAGACGATTGGTGTAAGGCTTATTTAGCTCAACTATACCAAGAAAACGGAAGTATTAAGCCTGGAGATTTTATTTTATGCGAACAAGAGCCTACATTTCATAAGGGAAAAGATTGTTTGGTTAGAAAATATTGGTTTGAACTGAAGGAATTTTAATGGAAAATAGCGAAGAAATTAAAAAAATAATTAAATATCTAGAATCTCAACCAAAAGAAACGGTTTATCGGCTTTGCGCTAATTTGATGATTGACATAAGACGTTGGGATGCTTTGGATAGGTTAAAACAAGAAAAGATTAGTCTTTTAATTCGATCAAAATCTAATAGTGAGCAGCTTTGTTCTTTTTTAAAACAAGAAGGAACTGAAGAACCCCTGACGATAAGGCTGTTACCAGAAAATGAATGATACAATTAATAAAACTTGGAAAAGTTATGAGCACCGCTAAATAATGCCAAAAAATATTTTCTATAGAAGAATTAGGCCTTACCCTTTCGCCAAAGGACTTAGAAAACCTTTAAGGTGGTTTACTTCGGATACTCACTTTGGGCACTCTAATATCATCTCTTATTGCGCACGCCCCTTTAAAACCTCAAAAGAAATGGATGAAGCCCTTATAGCCAATTGGAATGAATGCATCCAGGAACAAGACGAAGTCTTTTTCTTAGGTGATTTTGCCCTTGGTGGGTTAGACTACCAACAACAGATTTTTGATTCTCTAAACGGCCAAAAAATTTTAATTAGGGGCAATCATGACGGGAGTATTTCTCGCATGAAAGCCGTAGGGTTTGATCATGTCTTCGAAAGCGCCTTTATCAAAATTAATGGTTTTGATGTATACCTTGTTCATGTGCCTCCTGTATCCCCTGATATTTTTACTATACATGGTCATATACATGAAAAAGCTGGCCCTTTTTTTATTAAGAAAAATCTTAACGTTAGTGTTGATGCTTGGAAATTTAGACCAGTCAACGAGACGCAAATAGACCGTTTGATGAGAAAATACATTAGAGAAAACAAGCATGTATGACAAACTTACGATTCCGAATTACTTTGTTAGAATGTGGATAACTGAGAAAATGCTTAAGCTTACGCCTGAACAACTCGCTAATGCTAAAGATCTTCATATTAAAATACTCGATCTGTTCAGAGAAAATGAAGCGCATCTAGATGAGATTACGATTTTGTGTGTTTTAGAAAATTTATATAATGAGTTAAGCTCATATATCGAAAGACAAAATAAACAAGAAGGCTATCTATGTTCAAAAACTTTACATTAGCAATGATCTTAAGCTCTTCTATGCTCTATGCGTTCGAATCAACCAGTGGCCTGGAATCTGAGCATTTTATGGCCGATTTCTGGCAAGGGGCCAATGGGAAGTATTATATTCACATTTTTGAATATGATGAGAAAGATCGCCCCATTGACCATTTATTTTATTTCGATGACATGCACCATGCTAAAGAATGCAAATGCAGCCTTCCTAAAAAGAAGAATTAAGCTATTTTCTGGACTTCAAAATAAGTATTGTACCCAGCATCACCAACCACTGTAACGGTTTGCGTTCCCGCTCCCATTTGCAATGTTATAGTAAAGGTATCCCCTGCATTCATATCGATAATGGCTGAACCTGAAAATGTGATATTCCCATTATAGCCAATGTTTAGGACGCCCTGGTTAGCTAAAACTAAAGAACGGCTTGTTGCAGCAAGCAATAATACGCCCATTGTTGCGCCGCTTGCACCAATGAGGGTACTTACAAAAGCTTTAACTGAATATTTTCCAGCTTCTGGAGCTGTCCACACTCCTGTCCCATTATTATAATTGCTATCAATATCATAAATTTCCGTGTCACATATCAGTGTATAGACCACGTTGTTTCCTGTTGCATTGGTAGCATTAGCCGATTTGTAAGCCAACGCGCCAGGCTGAGCACGAGCATTATATTTTCCAAGATCGACATATAAACCCGTCTGAGTCGTAGTGTTTACGATTGAAGACGTCCCTGTAAAGGTCAATCCGCTATAGATAAGCGTACCCGCTCCAGAAATTGCATTCGTATTAGTGCTTGAAATTGTGCAACGAGTCAATTGAACTGTGGTTCCACTTCCAATAGAAATACAAGATGCTGTACCGCTATAGAACGAGCAATTGGTCACTGTATGCGTTGCTGTCCCTGCTGTCGTCAACCAAGTGGTATTATTGAATGGGGTGAGCTGCGTTCCTAGACTTGAATTCTCAATAAGATAGATCCCTGTGGCACTTGAAGCGAGAGCCACGTTTAATGTAGATGAGAAAATGCGCACATTACCATCTGAGCAAGTTGAAGCGACTGGTGTCCCTGAGAAATTGACTAATTTTGAATAATAGAACCAGCATACCCCAGCACCTGATTGATCAAATAGTTTGCAAGTATCGCCTACCGAGCTAAATGAGCTATATACATAAATATTTGCTGTTGAAGGTCCAGAATTGATTAAAGCGGTTTTAGAAGCACCACGTATATTGATCGTACAATCTACCAAGGTGACTGTTGAACTTGCGCCGCTTAAATTTATGATAGTATCTGTATTAGAGAGGTTAAATCCATAAATTCCGACATTTATCTCGGCTGCTGAAATAGTCAATGTTCCTGTTAGAGTCACATTGCTATTTAGCCCTCTACCATCAGCTACACTACAAACAAGATAAATATTTTTGTCAATTGTAGCGGATTCTGCATATGTGCCAGGCAAAAATGCAATTGTATCACCAGCGGCAGCGCTTGCAAGTGCTCCTGTTAAAGTTGTGTGTGTCCCATTAAACCCTTGAGGATCGACAATCCATTTGGCCGAAGACATAGGATTGATATTAATTAGATTGGAGCCAGAAACTGTCGTGTGAGTTTTCGTCACACCATCGCTTTGGAAGACGTGTCCCACAAGTTGGATATTTCCACCAGAAGGCGTTACCACTGTACCCACATCATCTGAAAGAGTTTTTAAAACTGTCGATCCAGCAGCAACTTGTAGAGTAATATTTGGAGAAACATACCCAATCACAAGGGATGAATCGGGAGAGGTTAAAGAACCTCCTAAAATTTCAGGTGTTGGGAAAGTGTTTCCTGTCCCAATAGGCAATTTACCCGCAGCATTAAGAACCCCTAAATGAGGTTTTGCAGCAGTTTCATCGAAATTTAAATTTTTACAGACGGCTACGTCGTTTTCCCATCCTGCCATGAAATCCTCTAAGGTGTTTGATTATATGTAAAACAAGCTGTCCAAGTGATCGTGCGTCCTGCGACTCCAACAAATTGCGCAACTAAATTGGCACCGCTAGCAATCACATTCCAATCCACGGTAATAAGCCCAGCATCTGATTGATCCGAGCTATCATTAACCCCGACAACTGTAGCAACCCCTGCCGATTTTCTTGCTATTCCTTCTTGAGACCCTCCGGCTGCTTCATCATTTACCGCATCATGCCCGATAAATCCGCATTTAAAGGTCATTGCGGTTGCATCGGTTGGAGTCATAAGGGTAACATTTTGAGTTTGTCCTCCTCCGTCGCTTGTTGTCGCTGTAACTAAAATTCTATTGGTAAGGACAATTTGCGCATTATTGCTTAGATTAGGACTCGCTCTAGTCAAAATCCCGTTAGCATTGTTCTCGATAGAATCAACGCCATTTATATTTTCAATATTTGCCGCAGGAATTGATGTCCCATCATCTAAAACAAATGAAGTCGGGATTTGTGGAGGAAGATTTCCTGAACTTATCCCTAAAAAGAATTGGCTCATTATCTGTACCCCGAAATATAAAGGTTTCCAGTTCCTGCTGTTCCTGATCCAAAAATAATCTGTCCTTTTCTTCCATATAATGTGCCTGCGCCATTAGAGGAATTATCGGCGTGGTTTGTCTGTAGATCTAAGATTAACGTTGCTTTAGAGGGCAAAAAATCATTACGTTTTACGCCATCATAGCTTAGAGTAATACCTAACGACCCATCATTATAAAATTTTAATAGCTTGATATCTTCTTCAAAACCTGCTCCAGTAAAAATCAGATAAGAAGTTGGACCATTTAAAGGTTCGAATGTCCCTGTTAAGGTAGCCGTATCAAACACGGCCATTTCGATACATTGAAAGGAGGATAAATCAACTGTCATTTACTTTTTCCTCTGCGGGTTTTTCCGCTATTTGTTGATTGAATTGATTAATTTTTTCAATAATGAAATTTTTTATGGTTTGCACGGCATCATGAAGCTCCCCTAAGGGAGCATCATTATCACAAACTAATTCGTATGATCTTTCGCCAATTTTGATTTCTAGATGTGTTTTATTTTTGATCATTTTTAAACCTGTCTTACAATGAAATATGCGTATGTTGATACGTCGGCTGTTTGAGTACTTGCCGGAGTCCCTAGAATTACGCTAGTGACCGTAAAGCTTGCGCCTGCACTGATAGTATAGGTCAACTCCCCAAGTGTCACAGAAGCTGCTGGGCTAATTCTGACCAGAAGGATTCTGTCTGTGGCAGCAATATTTGTATTAGCAATGGTTTGAGTACCAGCGGTTAAAACTCCAGTGCCAATAAAATCGGTGACAGCGCCACCATGGACACGTAATTGTTTTGCAGCTCCATTGATAATTACATCTCCTAATGTCGCCACGATATCTCCTGCTGTTGCAGTGATATTCCCTAAAGTTGCGGTTAAAGTGGTTGAAGTAGTCAATGACCCTGTGACGGCTGTATTTCCTGTCGCATTCCCAATATTGACCGCGCCTGTGCCGCCTGTCCCAATGGTAGTAGCGGCAGCTCCTGAGGCGTTAATTAAGGTGGTCCCTACTTGGGTCAAAGCTGCAAGTGTAGTCAATCCCGTCACGCCCAAAGTTGTTGAGATTGTCAGTGCACCAGTAATCGCCGTGTTTCCCGTCGCATTCCCGATGTTTAATGCCCCAGTTCCTCCGGTGGCTATATTGGTAGCGGCTGCACCTGAAGCATTGATATTAGCTGTCCCAACTTGTGTCAATGCTGCGAGTGTGGTTAAGCCTGTCACTCCAACGGTAGTGCTGAAAGTTGCTGAGCTGAATGTCGAAGCTCCTGAAACGCCTAGTGTCCCTGTGATAGTGGTGTTGCCGCTTGCAACTACTCCGAGGGTTGCAGTGCCTGTGACTCCTAAAGTACCGCTGAATGTCCCATTTGTGGCGCTTAAAGCTGCGATTGTGCTCGTCCCTGTGACGCCGAGAGTTCCACTAAATGTCCCATTAGTCGCATTAACTGCGGCAAGTGTTGTAGTGCCAGTGACTGCTAGAGTCGTGCTAAATGATCCAGATGTCGCACTCAATGCGGCGATCGTTGAAGCGCCAGTCACGCTTAAAGTGCTTGATGCCGCTAAAGTAGTGAAAGCTCCTGCGGCTGGTGTAGTTGAACCAATAGCCGGAGGTTCAGCAAACATAGGCGTGATATTAGCCGGAATAAGCGCTGTGTTAGGAATTGTCACAGTATAAGGGCTGACAACCTCGGCACTTGTAGCTAATTCAACGATACCCTGCTGAGCTGAAGTTGCTGGAGGAACTGCACCAGCCACAACACCTGCAATGACTGTCGCCACATCATTTGATAATGGAACATAGGCGCCTGCTGGGGCATTTCCATTTTGCAACTCTGATAAGGTAGCTAGGAAAACTGTTCCCAAAGAGGTTGTTGTTGCCGCGGCATTTCCTCCGGTTTCCCAAATTCCTGACCCAACAGTCACATAAATCACTGGTGGATTTACGCTACCGTCAGCCCATTGTGTCCCAATATTATAAACATCATTTGTTGTGGGAGCGCGATTTGCGCGGATTAAAGGGGGATTTTGATAAAAATCTATTCCATTATACCCAAGAGGATTTGACGAAAGTGAAGATGTCATGAGTTAACTCCATTTTTGTTTAAATTAAAATTTTTAAGCATTAATAGCAAATGCTTATTGAAGTCTTTGATATGCATATCCACCCTGGCGTATAAGTTGATAAAATGCAGCGCCTAACGAAGGAATTTTTCCACGCCACCATTGACCATATTGGTTTTTTCCCTTAGTTCTAGCGGGGACGGCGCCTTGCTGAAAGACTCCAAAAATTCCTGGTGGTACTCCATCATATCCATAAATATTCCCACCCTGAAAACGCACTAAAAGTTTTCTTGATTGCGGATCGTATTGAAATCCATAGATATTGCTTGAATTGATCGGTGCTTGTTCGATTCCATCAGCTTGACCGCGTTCGCCTTGAGGCATTGTACGATTAAGCGTCTCAATAACTTGAGTCAACCTTGTTGGATTTCTTAACAAAGCATTGAGGCCAGAATCAGGAAAAGTGCGTAAATAGTTAACAAAGGCGTCTTCCTGTCCTCCCGAAAGAATCCAAAGCAGGTCAGCTCCTGTTGGAATTCCTGGGGCTTCTGGAGCTTCTGGGTTTTCACGAAGATCTTGCCTTAATTGGGTGATACGATCGGCTGCTTGTCCTAATAAATCGGCAAAGGCAAACTTTACTTCGTCGCTAAAAGAATCAATGCCTTGTCCCATAATGAAATCATTCATTTGAGTAATGGCTTGTCGTATAGCATCAATTCTTTGCTGAGACATTTTAACCTTTCAAAGATTGAGAGAATTTTTCCATCATGGCCATAAGTTGCGCATTAGCATCTTGTTGGGGCGCCCCTTGTTTACCTAAGATTAGATCTTGAACGGCTGATTGTTTCTTTTGTGGAGCTGCTTGTTGTGCTCCTCCAAAGATTGATTGGATGATTGAATCCCAAGGTGTTTTATGGTCTTTCTCAATTTGATCAATAACCTTTTCAAATCCTTTAGATCTGGCTATCGCCCCAGCTTCTAACGGCTGTCGTCCTTTTCCAATTTCGCTTTCAAGAAATTCATTAAGTTCAGGTGAATATTGTTGAATTACATTTCTTTGATCTTGGGGATTTTGATTACTTTCGGTTTCTTGTGGTTGTTTATTACCTTTCAGAAACTCATAGCCTTCCCGGATATCAAGCCCCATATCAGATCCCTTTTTAAGGAAATTACCTATCTTAGGGCTTAATTTGCTGATTCCCTTGAGAGCTAGATCGGCTGGAATATATTCGCTTAAAAAAGGTGCAATTTTTGAAAGAATAGCTGGTGTTGCTGCAGCGCTTCCTAAACCCGTTGCCAATCCTGCGGCTGTTTGTAAACCTGAGGAAATTAAATTACGTTTGTTTTTATCTCGTTCAATCGCTGATTGCGAAGCTTCTTCATCCGGTCTTAAAACTGCCATTTTCAACTCTTTTTAAATGGTAAAAATAAAAGATCTGCCCAGTTGGCAAAAATATCGCTTGGGCCTTCGGCTATTTCTCTCTTTTGACGATCATTAAGGCCAATATCCCCTTGTATTTCTAATAGACGCTTAAAAAATGCCTGCTGATCAAAAAACGGATCTTTATCTCTTAAATATTTTGCAAAAGCTAATATGCTGTCATTGTTTCCAATATAATTTTCAATATCATTGGCATATTTTACGGATCTTCCTAACGCTCCCCCAATGTCTTTTTCGCTTAAAGGTTTTATTTTATTTACATATTCTTTGAAGGTGGGGTTTGGTTCATATGCAATTGAAGCGGCCGCTTGAGGTGAAAACCCCATTTCATTTTGTAATATATTGAAATATTCTTCAGAATTTCCAGCGTCTTTAAATATTTTACTATATTGTTTAAGTTGATTTAAAGTTTGTTCCCCTTTAAATAAACTTTCATAACCCGTATTTGACGCTAACTTTTTGAAATTATTTTTAGCTTTTGCGACATCAAGAGATTTATCTACCCATTTTTTTACAATTTGATCAGTATTTGCCCCAGGATTTGAACGTAAATCATTTTCCATAGCCTTTCTAATGTTGAGTTGCATTTCTCCGGTTACATCTTTAAAGGTTTCTTTACCTTCTTTTTGTAATGCTGTCTCAAGCTGAGATGTAAACTTATTATTCAAATCTTCTTGTACAGCTCTTAATGAGGCATCTCTTTGTTGTTCTACTGTCGGCCTTTCTCTTTCGGCTACTTCATTTTCACGTGCTTGTTGACTTACTTCTTCGGGATTCATCCAAGGAAATTGTTGAGATATTTTATATTTCTCGGCATTCCTTTCTTCTGGAGTCCATGGCCCTTTCGGTTGCGCTTCTTCTCTTAAAGGATTTTTTTCTAAAATTTGACGTTGCTTTTCTTTTCCTGTTACTGCTTTTTCTGACGTTCCAGGGATTTGTTGCCCCCTAAAACCTTCTTCTGCCAATGTATTCGCAACATCTCTTGTTAAAGGCTCTTGGCCTTGCATTCCAGCTTTTCCATAAGCATTGCGAATATTTTCATGCTTAGAAAGCTCGCTTAATTGCCTTACAACTTCTGGCCTATCTCCCACCCCTGGAATAGATAAGGCTTTAGTAAAATATTCTTTGGGGCTTAACCCTTGTTCCTTATTAAGCGCTTCAAGACCACTAGAAAGCCTATATCTTTCAACCTCTTTAGGCACTTGCTCAGCTAAAGATTTCCCTAAGCCTTTCCCGATACGCCCAAGGATATTCCCGCTATATTCGTCATCAATAACCTGAACCATTAGCGACCTCCTCCCCTTTCTAGTGGTGGGCCATAAGGACTGCTTTGACCCTTATTGCTTATCCAATTTGTTACAGCTTGCCCTAACCCTGCGCCTAATGCCGTTCCTGCCGGTCCAAGTAAAGCGGTTCCACCTGCTGCAAGCGCTGGTCCTGCAAGTTGCCCTGCATAATCAACTAATCCAGGTTTGCCTTTTTCATAAATATTTTGATTGTAGGATTGCAAACCTTGCTGCCCAATATTTTGTAAACCTTGAGCGCCTTGCTGCCTTAGATTAGCTCTGATTGCGCCAAGTCTTTCGCTTAAGTCGGTTCCTGCGTTAACGGCCGCATTCCTAAAGCCACTGCTTGATAAACCTCCCGATCCCATGCCTGCGAATTGCTCTGCTAGATCTGGTACAATCTGCTCGTTGAAGCGTCTTTGCTCGGGGGCTGCCATTGCATTAAACGTTGAATTATCATCGCTTAGAAGGCTTCTATAATAGTCGGCTGATTCCCCGAAAGCCCCGCCTGCGCCTTGACCTAATCCTGCATTGACAAGCTGCTCTTTTAAAGGCTGTTGGCTTTTATCAAGAGTCGAGATCTGTTTATATTTCCCTGGTGTTCCTGTAAAAAATCCCATATTAAATCTCCTGAATGTATTCGACTACGCACCAAGCGCGATCAAATGCTTGTGGCGAAGTTATTACGATTTGAGTTGAATTCATCAACACATCATTGCCGCTTATTTGTAAGGCTGTTAAAGCTCCCGAATCTGTTCCTGCAACCCATAGTGAAATTAAAGTAAAGTTAGCATCGAAAAGAATGCCATGGTCTTTCCCTGCATTAAGACCAGCAACCAAAGGGGCAACATCTATAACCTTTCTTAGCACCGTTCTAAACTGCTGAGAATTTGACGAGTCGTTAGAACTCATTTCAGCCGTTGGAATGAATTGTTTGCCGCTTAAAAGCTCTTCATCTAAGAAGAATCCTATTTCACGCGCATTAACGGCATTTGAAATCTTTTTTAGCTGCTCCACAAGGAAATCGCGAGCATCTTCCCATTTCTCAGGGATTGCATCATAGACGGGCAGGTAGCTTTCAAACTCTTGACTATTCATTAGGTATTGATCCTGTAAAGATGCACTGTCCAATAAAGATTTGTGTAATTTGTTACTGGTATTGAATTGTTATTAATTTTAAGCATTTTATCCGGCCCTAAAACTACTGTAAGCCCTGCAGGTGGTGCAATTTCTTGCACTGTTCCTATAGTTCCATTAAATGTTATATAAAATGCGCCTACACCTACATTAGGAGCCGCTGTATCTTTACAAAAAATAAACCCATAAGCCATGGTAATCCCTGTAAAATCCAAAACATTTAATGTTCCCCCACCAGCTAAAGCAAGCGGAGTTGTCGGAGAATGAATCGAAGTCACGGGTGACGGCGCTGCACTTGACGCTGTTGAATTATTATATCCTCTAGAATACTGAAGGACTCCTAATTTTAATGGGTCAGGGCCCGTGTCTTGCATAGCATAAAATTGCGGTTCGCCTGGATCAATGACAGGGTGAACGCTGCCTGGAATGATTGGTGTAGAGACTTTCTTATGCAGACCATTATTTGCCGTAAGATCATCAAAAGGATAATGGTCTTTCCCAAAACTTGTGTTAGAAGTACTAAAGTTATCTAAAATATCTTGTTGGCTATCTGCAAGGAAATCTCCTGGCTGTGGTATTGCGGGGTTAAATGTCATTAAATTTCTCCATTTTAAATACCTAATGGCAGTTGTGTTCCTGCCCTTCTGATCCATAAGATTTGAGACTGTATTTGCACATCGCTTTCTTGCTCTGGCCCATTCATTTGTGCATTTGAAAGAGTCCATTCAATCGTGATAAACGCAGCCCTAGAGGCGCAATAAACTCGTTGCCAGTTTTTGCTTGACCCTCTAAGAACTGGTGACGTTGTAGGAACAACGTTATTGAAAAATACGTCCCTAGCGCTATTCTGTGGATAAATATTGACTGGCGCATTGTCCATGTAGTCATTATAGATGCGTACGGAAATAGCCCCTTCGTCAGTGTCATTTAAAAGCACATCAATAAACCCGAGTTGAATATTCTGCCCATCATCTAGGTAATTGAATTTTTTGCTTACAATTCTGAAGTTGTCTCTAATCGCAATCTTTCCGCCACCGACATAAGTTCCCGCGGAATCTGTTTGAGGAATGGAGAATTCTTCGGTAGCTGTTGAATATTTGAATAAGGTGAATGTGTCTTTTGTTAAAACATTTACTAAGAAAATCCCGTTATTCAAGCTAGAAGCAAAAGGAGTGCCAGTCGGGATATTCAAGATTTGAATGATCTGCCCAGTAACAAGATTATGATCGACAGATGAAACCGTGGTAATTGAGGGTGTATTTCCTGCAATGTTTTGGATTGTTAAACTAGGTGCGTTGGTGGTATATCCTTCAAGATTTCCTCCAAGTACCATGACAAAGCCTTGCTGATTCCCTGCAACTAAAGAAGGAAATAGCGCTGTTCTAGCATTCCATGGCACATTTTGCGCGCGCCATTTATTATTTTCATCATCTGGCCCAGGGAAATCTAGCCATCTAACCCCTTGGGGAAATTGGAAATTTCCAAAGCATGTAAAGGAATCGGTGAAAATAGCCCAAGAGTCATTTTCATAGTTGTAGACTAGACGCCTGTTAGGAAATATATTGGATTTCCCTGCATTTGCTGCTTGCGGATATGTCCAATAGGCAAGTCTTTGCTGGATATCTCTAATCCCATGAACTCTTTTAGTCCCATTATTGATATTATTAAACCCATAGACAAGATCAGGGATTTTGATATCTATACGCTGGCTCTTATAGCTATCGCATTCAACGACGCCCTTATCTCCAATACCCACCAATGAAGTATCAAATTGAACTGCACTAAACGTGCTTTCAGCTCCAAGCTCGCTATTCACTTTCTCGATCTGAAAAGGAGCAATAGACCTGCCAGTATAACGGAGTTGCCAAGTGCTACGCTCGCAATAGATAACCAGATTATCTCGAACAAATCCGACAGAAACAATATCTTCGCTAGTAGGAATATCAAGAAATCCCCCTTTGCCTCGTACGTCATCAATCCATGCGCCAACAACTACAGGCGGACCAGCGGAGCCTTGAATCAAAGGATTACCGATTTGTGCCCATCGAATTCTTTGAGGGAATTGGATTGCTGCCCCGATTCCTGCGCTTGTTAATCCTTCGTAGGTATTAAAAACAAGTAATCGCCCTCTAAAAGGAAGGATTGCCCGGCATTTAAATAAAGTTTGCTCGGTTAAAAGCCCGAAACCGCTAATGACAGGGGCGAAATCTGTCCATATTGTGCCATCTGTATAACGAATCGGATCAAGACTTGCGAAATTAGTGACCCAAAAAAGCTTATCATTAGTTGCATTGACCCAGTAATTCGTCGACCAAAAAAAGTCCGAATCTGTTCCCGTCCATGTTGCACCAGGAATAAACTCTTGCCATCCATTAATAAATCTATAAGCATATGTTTGATCAAAGGCGATTGTTTCCTCATTATTGATGCTAACAAGTTCCCTTGAACGCAATCCCATAACAGGAAGACTTGGAAAATAATTAAAAGTGATATTTATGCTAGAATCTGGAGCTGCTGCGACGACAATATATCCTACAACTACAGCTCCTGTGATGTAATTAATGGACGATGTCGCAGCATTCCCGTTACCTGTCGTTGTGAAAGTCCCATCGCCATTATCCGTATAAGTCGCGGCATTGGCTGCATTCCCTCCGGTTATGGTAATCGAAATGCTTCCTGCTTCAATTTCGGCATTAGCTTCAGTAATTCCAGTGATAGTAAAAAAATTGAATACATTTGCTGTTTGACCTGCGACAGTCATATCAGCTGCTGGCATTGTGATTTGTCGTCTCAATCTACCTAGTAGCTGGCTACCTTGCTTTCTTTTGATACGCTCTCTAAATATAAAAGCATTTTCTAATGTAGGATAAGCGTCATCTGGCAAGATAAACTCAATCCTGCTTTGGACTAACCCTTTTTCCATTCCTTTAATGTAGAGAGGATTATAACCGACCATAATCCCCCCTAAAATAATCAATCAATATGTTTCCATGATCTCCGATGCCTAATTGCATTAATTTGATAAACCGAATATTTATCTGCACCAATCTGATTAGATATCTCTCTATCTTTAAAACCTTGTTCACAAAGTTTTCTAATATGGAATACAAGTTCTTCTGTAAAAATAGAGTTAGGATTTTTTTCACCTTTATGGGCGACTTTATCCCCTTTTGCAGTTCTTCCTTTTTTCTTGCAATCTGACATATTGTCTTTATCCGTTCCCAAAAATAAATGAAACGGGGAACAACACCCGGGATTATCACAACGATGTAAAACATGGATATTATCAGGAATAATTCCTTTAAATATTCTATAACTATATCTATGTGCAAAAATTCTTTTACTTGTTTCGTATTCGGTAAGGTAACCATATCCTGATTTATTTTTGAGACCATTCCATTCCCAACATTTATTTTGAGATTTAAGAACTTGATCTGAAAAATTGCATTTTGTACAGCAATAAGATCTTTTTTTGCCGATAAATAAATCGCCACATTTTTTGCAAGGCCTAGCATTATTTTTAAATCGAATATCTTTTCGATTTTCTGCATAAGCTCTTTTGTTTTTATTAATTCGATTTCGCCAATGTTCTTTTTGACAAGATTTGCAATAAGAACAAGTACGCCAAAAATCTGAATCTTCTTTACATATTTTACATTTTGGACAAGTCCGCATAATACCTCTTTATTTATATCTGGAGATATTATATCATGTAGTTTTATAGATATAAAGGAAATCATCACATCCAACCTTGTCCCCAGCCATTATTCCATCCTTGGCTTTGCATGGTTGAACTAAAGATTGTGGTATTGCGTTGGTTTATTTCCTCTACGCTCTGTCTTTCTAATACCAGGGCCTCTTGGCGATCAAAAAGAAGCGAGAGATTAGAAATTCCATCGAAATCTTGGCGATCTTCAAGCACTTTGATAGCCGACCCAATTGCGATATATTGCCACCATTGGTTAAGGATAGGGTGATCTGTCGATTGCATGAACTGCACGGGCGTTAAAAAGGCCTCTAGCTCGACTTTATGAATCAACTTAGGGATTGGGCGGATTGTAAACTCGTTGTTCCATAGCAAAACCGTATATGGTCTGCCTGGCTGATAAAGTGAAACCCATACAGTGGCTTGGACTGAAGGATCGGGGATAATGCCCGCTATACTGAAATCGATGACGAAATTCCCAGATACATAATTGACCGTTCCAATATTGACACTAGTCTCATTGCCAGGATTAAGCGTATTGATGTTCTTCATACCAGCGATGGGAAGGCCTAACAATTCTGTTGGGATTGTTGGGGGTACAGTTTGAATATAGACGGCATTTTCAGCAGGGACGGACACAACGGGATTGGGTGTCTTAGTTTGTAAAACACCATTCCCATTGTCATTAATGCTAATTGCATTGCCGAAAATATCCGTGGTCCCATAAACCACCTCGTGACTTAAAAATGGAGCTTGCGAATTAAAAGTTAATGTTAACAAAATCCATTGCCCGCCCGAGACATACGCCCCATAAGCCGATGAGTCAATGCCATTCAAGGTAAAAGTATTAGGGCCAGTTACCGCAATCGTATAAATCAATCCATTTAATTGAGTCATCCCTACAACGTTGCGGATATAGATTTTGTCCCCTGAACTTAGACCGTGATTTGTGCTCGTAATTTGGCAGGGATTAGCTTGAGTTGCGCCAGTTATGGTACTGCTTCTTACTCCTGGCGCATTGACTTTAGTCGGCCATCTAGGCCACATATTATAAAATTGACTGCGATCTTTAAAGAAATAGCCTTGAATTCCTTCTACATATAAAGGCCCGCGAATCCCTTGATTGTAATTAACATCCAAAGGATAGCGGTCGATATAAGGTCTAGTATAAAAAGTGTAGACAGTTCGCATTTGATCAATCTTGATCGCATAAGCAAAGTCCTGATTATAAAAAGTATTAATATATTGGTCTAAATCCGGAGTGGACAAAGCCGCTTCGCTTGAAGAAGTAGTAAGCCGTCTTACCTTCTTACGAATTGCGTCGACCGTCGAATCAGCTTGATAAACCGGAGTTGTGACCATTTTTAAACCTTTTAATTAGAATGAGATCGGTACAAGTTCATGAATCCTCTCACTAGCACCATCTTTTTTCGTCGGTGCTCCATTGGCGTCTAGAACTTCACTTCTTCTCGCTAAGCCTTTGTTTTCATTAATTTCTTTCACAAACCCATAAGGCAGGTTGTAAACTTGGCCAGGGATCAGCTTCCACATTTCAATAAGCTCACCAGCCCAACGCATATACGGCTTTTCTAGCCTTTCATGAGATCCGCGATGATTAATGTATCTAGCGCTTACGATGCGCTGCTCATCTTTCTTAAGAGCTTCGGCTTTTTTCTTGGCTTCTGGCGTCATATGTTTAAAGCCGTCATCTTTAACGCTGTTGGCTACGGCGTTAACTAATCCGTGCGTTTCGCCATCTGCGGTTTCCATTAATCCACTTTTTTCTAGTGCCATTTAGTTACCTCTATTATTTAAGGATTGAAAAGCAACATGAGTTGCTGAGTTGTTGAATTCGAGATTTCGCGATCCAGCGGGAGCCAAAGAAGCTGGCTGTTCAGAAAATGTGCCTGGGATCACAAAAGTATTAAAATTTGTTGAATTTATATTTAGGGTAAAATCAAACCCATTTATAGAAACGATCTCTCCTGTCAATTGGTCGGCTTGAACCATGCCATAAGATGCGGGCACGCTTAATTTGACTAATTGCTTAGGGATGTAGGTATTTTCATCAGAATCAATGATCGTAACGACCATGTTTTGCGCATTCGTCATATTGGAAATGAGCAAAAAACCTGGAATTACAGGTGTAGGAGGCAGAAAAGTATTCGCATTATTATTAACTTGCATCTTTCACAACATAATTTAGATCATTTTCTTGGCGTTACGAAAAAGGTCTCCAGTCGGTTACAAACCGTAACCGACTAGAAACCTATCAGGAAACTCTAGTTTTCTAACTTATAAGCCATCCAATTGATCACGTCTCCATTAGCTCCAGCAGGCGATTGAGCACCACCAGATAAGAACATGTAAGGCGTGAATTGTCCGGTATGGAAAGGAGTCTTTTGAAACTCATAACCAGTCTGAACCAATGTATTTGGATTAAATGTCGTTGCTGATCCAGCGGGTGCCAAAGTCGCAAACAATGGTGCTGTTGGCGATGCTGTGCTTGCTGGAAAAGCAAAGGCTGTAAATGCTGTTGAATCAATATCCACGGTCAACGTGTAGTTGGTTGAAGATATTGCTTTAATTTCCCCTGTAAGCTGATTCATTTGAGACATGCCGAAAGATGACGGAATGCTAAAATGAATTTTATTACCTACAACATAATAAGGCGTTGGATCTACCGATGTGGTCACAACAGCCTGTGAAGCTTGGGTAATCGCTGTGATATACAAATACTCAGGATCAACAGCCGCATTTTTGGAAACTCTTCGAGTATTTCCGGCTGTGGCTGCTGCTGCAAATCCTGCTGCTCGTAATCCAGTTAGGGTATAACCTGAACCTGAGACGGAAGAGATTTGAAATACCATTCCACCAATTTGAAGCATTCCTGTCGTGTTATAAATTCTAACAAAATCCCCTTCGGAATATGTATTAGTTTGGGTAACGACTGCTGGAGATGCTGCGGTGATAGCTGTGATCGCATTCGCTGCTTGTGCTTCCACATTTGGCGAAGTTGTCACATAGGTAAAACCATTTGATGCTGTTGAAGTTGCAAACGTATCTAAATTAAGAACGCTTGTGTTAGCTGACTTCTTCCATCTTAAACCATCATTTGCAGCTGTTTGACCAGCTCCAAACTTAGGTCCAAACCATTCAGCCATGATAACTACTGGAGTTGCTGGAGCCAATGGCATCTGGGTAATATTCCATGTCTTGAAATAATCAGCCGAGCTAGGAAGGTTAATTTTAACCCCAGCTCCAGTACTTGTAAAAGTGTCGCCTGTAAGGATAGTAAAAGCCATGTGAGTTCTCCTTATAGTCTTTGTGTTACGTTAAGGCCAGAAATCCAATTTTGGTTTGTAATCGCACGAGCGATCGCAAACTTAGCGTAAAGCTGGCTATTCTGCGCCACACTTGACACAACGTATGGAGGTCTATAACCCATAATTGCAGAATAATTATTCTGTTCAATCTTAGCCGCAGCCTCAAGTCCATACATAGGAATCGTGTAAACGGTATTTCCTAGTAAGGATGCTCCAGGGATCTTTGCTCCTTTGCTGGAAACAAAGAAACGGAAACGGCTAATTTGGCAATATTCTTCTGGTCTTAGCCCTTCTTGTTGCGGATAAGCATTCTTTAGAACAACGCCTTGAACGTTTTGAAGATCTGGTGTGATATCGGTTGATGCTAAAGCTATAAAGGAGTCCCTTGTGGGGCTTGTGCCGAACGCATCTCTAGCCGATATTGTCTCAAGCATTGTTCGAGCATCATTACCAAGCAGAATGCGTTCGATGTTGTTTACATCGTTGCGCGAAATTTCGCTTGGCTGATCGCCATTAACTCCCATATCTGTTACTTTTATGACCTATTTCTAGGCGGGGTTCCCACTTCGGAGATCCCTCTCTATATTACTATAGAGGTCAGACTATCGCTTCCTCTTTCGAGGTCTCCTCACTTAGTCGTTCAGCGCCCCTAAAAGGGTTCGCCCTTGTTATCCTTCGCTATGCAGCAAGTAGGAACTCCAAGTCAATCAGAGAAGATTTAACGTCAGCAGAATATTTTTTACCGACGGCATTTATATAACTTACGCTCGAAGCATATAGGTCACGCATGAGCAAATCTTCCTTTTCACGCATCCACTGCCCTAATAGGGTTGTGAACTTAGTAAGGACTTTGTCATTCTCATATAATGTGACCTGCTCGTTGACGACGACCGTTTTTGCATAAATTTCCATGGTCGCGTCCACGTCGCTACGTACAACCACTTCGGGGGCGGGATCGATTCCTGAACCATCCAATTGACCACCATCAGTGGACAATCTTTCATATCTACTCATTCGAGTAGTTTTGCCGATATGAGCTTCTGCGTAATGCAGGTCAGCTCCGAAACTGTGAATTAAATTGAACATGGGCGTGGACAGAAGGTCTTCGCTAAATTGTAGCGGAAGCTCTGGCGCCATGTTGTTGATGTTTGTAATTCCCGTCGCCATGTATTCCTCGCGTATGGGGTGTGTGAGTAAATCCCTAGGAGCGACCCTAGTAAATCAGCACACTGGCGAGGTGAATACAGCCGAGCGTTTGCGAGACGCGATACAGCGAGATGTAAAGCTGCTTGACATCATCGTAAATCGTTGATTTACAATCCCAGTGACAGTAAGATATATGATGTCAAACCGCAAATTCCAATCAAACTAAGAGAACAAGTCACCGAATCTAAAAATTACTTGAAACCTAATTTCACATTATCAAAGGCAAACATTAAACTTCAAACTTTATTTTCCACCCTTCATAATTCTTTGCATCCGGGCCCAGTTATCAGCTCTTCGCTTATCATCTAACCGCATTGGCGGAGAATCGCCCGTTTGTGTTGCTCCTGGAACAGACATCGCTTGAGGTTTATTGAAGTTCTTCTCAGCCTTAGATTGATCTTTTTTATTGTCTGAATTAGGCACGTATTTCTTTACTGCTTGGTAAATCGTAGCCCATTTATCAAATCCATCCGGCATGTGTTGGAAAGCTTTAGAAATTTCGGGGTGATGAAATTCGAGATAATCAAGATTGTCTGACGAACATACTTTGTCAAAATCTCTATAGGTAGAATTTAACTTTTGAGGAAATTCTTGCTGTTCGCGTATTCTGCGCTGTTCTTCATATTGCTTTTCTTTGATAGCGAGTGCAGCGTCAACTTTCTTTTGGATGCGTTGATCTTCAGTCTCTTCTTCCTCATACTGAGATCGGCTATTATCTACTGAATTAGCAGGTCTTTTATTCAAAGCTGCCTCTAAGGCTATACGTAGCGCTTCCGCCTCGGCTGCTTTTTCTGCTGCGCGTTTTTGAGCTTCATCGCGTTGTTTCCGTTCTACTTCGCGAGCTTCTCTAAACTTTTTCCAATTCACATCATAAGGATTTTCTACTTGTTCGGTGGATGCATTTTGTGTATTGTTTTCTTGAATCTCAGTATCAACAGGTTGCGCTTGAGGTTCAGGGATTGTATTATCATTCATATGAGGCTCCTATGGCTAAAATTAAAAAAGTTGATGATAAATTAGATGAGGATCTAGCTCATTATAGAAATACTTTGCGGTTTCTTGAGGCAAATGTACCTATTCAAGTATTATGTTTACCGAAGCCATTAGAGACTATCTTGCTCAATAGTGACTGTCTTCGTGTCTACGATTTGATCAATTGCGATCTTAGCAAAATCAAAGGACTCGGCAAGACCAGGCTTCAAGTCTTGGTATCCCGCCTTGATCAGTTCTTCTCGATTAGCATCTAAAAACTCGTCTTCTGAAAGATGATTAATACCCCATTGCTTACGGATATAATTAAAGAAATATGTAGGAGTTGTATTGACATAACGTCTTTCCCCTCCTTCATCGACTTCTTTCCACCCATGATAGAAAGCTTTGCACCATCCTTGAGTTAGCCGCCATTTTGGAGCTACATAAGCCATAGAACTTGTTATTGCCATGACTTTAGCATCTGGAAGAGTCCAAAGACGTTTGATCTTTTGAGTCTTTTTATTGTAAAGATAACAAGATTGCTGAGGACGGGGTTTAGGCATATGCAAAAATGCTGCATATTTATGTCGCCTTAGTCCCGCTATTAAAGGATCCGAGGCCACAAAAAGACATAAGAAGAACTCATCTTCATCAAAGACAGCTTCGTGCCTATGCGCACAAATTTCTAATTGCTTAATCACATCATCGGTAAGAGCATAAGCTACTTCTAAAGGATCGTATTTAGTGCGATCGCTGAGGGCTTTTAATGAAAGCTCCCCAGCGGTTTTGCGTTTTTTCATTCAATGATCTTCTTTATTCACTTTGACATAAGTTGTTTTGCGTTTATCGCTTTGTTTGGGCGCAAAATCTGCGCCTTGTGTAGCATACATATTTCTCGAAGGATCATTCGGGCTATAATGCTTTTCCCAATGCTCATCAGGAATAGCGCGCTTGTTTCCCTTAGCAGGAACTGAGGCATTGATCCCGTGATCATGATGATGTTTCATGATAAACCTAGTATTTCATTTTGTTTTTCTTAACGTAGTTAGCTAGCGCATCGGTAGATTTGTCTAAGTCTGAGGGATTGGAAAACTCCCCAGCATATTTTTCATTGCTAGTCTTTCCCATTTTCCCTTCGTGACGTTCAAACTTTTCTTTAGGCATAGTAGCAGATCTCATTCCGCCTTTTGATTCTTTTGCCATAATTCCCCCTTATACATTTGCAAGTTGATTTTCTGATCTATTGGCCATTTTGACGGCTTCCGCATGTTCGAAAGCGCTTCTAAATTGATTGAACTGCATATCTTCAAGCTCGACCATCATCTTAACGAGATTTAGGTCTGCCTCTGTCTGTTTGTGTTCGGCTGTTGCTTGAATATCGACGATCTTAGCTGTTTTCTCTTGCGCTGAGGCCATGAGTTCTTTCTCACGAGCAAGATCACTGCGAGCTTTCGCATACTTAACCATGATATCTGCATTGTCAATCTTCTCTTGTTGCTGCGCTTGGGCTTGTTGAGCTTGCTGTTGCGATTGCTGCTGTTCTTCCATATCTGCAATCACTTGTTTCTTATTAGTGATGAATGCAGCATTGAGAATGGATTTATCGGCAATTGGCATTCCAATTTCACGGAAGTGAAGAAGCTGTTGAAGTTCGGTTTGTCTTTGAGTAGTGGAATAATTTCCCTCTTCGACAGCTATTGAATATTTCAGTGAGTGAGAAGTAAAGAATCTTGGATTAGGCTCATGCCCCAAAATCGAAGTGATTTTTCCTCGACTAAAGTTTTTTCTTATAGCTTGAAGGCGAATTTTTCCATAAAGCCTTTGCGTATAATCCAGCTTATCAAAAATTGTTTGCAGGGTTGTAAGTCCTGCCCCCTGACGCAACATAGATAAGATACCTGATTTATCATCAGTAGCCGCACCGAGTAATTCTTCATTGACACCTGAGATTTTAGTGATATCTTCTGAAAGAGAGCGCGAAAGCTCCATCATGCTTTGAGGTATACCTGGAGGGTCTATTCGTTGTATGTCCGCGGGTGTTTTACCTGCTTTAAGAGGTATTAGGAAGCCTTGTCCAGATTGTCTAAACGCTTTAGTATCTGTAACAACATCAACAGGATAAATCCATCCAGAGTTAATCTGAGACTCTAAAATGTCTAATTCAATGACTTTACGCCTATTGTAGAGGTACTGTGCGTCCCTTAAGTTCCTCACAACCCCCTGACAGCGCCATGCATAGGATTGTATGTCTGGTTCGTGATAGCATAGAGAAGGCACGAATGGATATGCGTCTATATTAAGAAGATTGGCTCCATGATATACTGGAGAGCCTCCTAATGATATCACAAGCTTAACTGTTGGAACTTGGGACTTTTTAACAACAAGCCAAGGCTGTTCGGCTAGAACTTTTTCCATCATACCGTCTTGCTCTTCCTCGTCATCTTCCCACTCGACAGCTTCTCCTGACATAGGATCTAGAACAATAGTGGCTTCTCGAGTAGTCCTATAATGGAATTCGTCATAAGAAAATAGTTGGTTTGTATCGAGATTGATAAGCTCGGCTTGCAAAGGAAAACGCCCATCTTTCATGCCAGAAGGTCGCATCTTATCGATTTCTTTAGCATACCCGGGAAGAAGTGATTTAGCAGCTTCCTTATTAACCCATCTACGACGCCATATGAAGGCACAATCAGTAAAATCTTGCTTGCGGAAATAGGGGTCAATCAAAAAATTATTATAAGAAACTTGATCAGTGAATAAATCCCCACTGATAGGATCAAGAGTATAATCGGGGTATAAATGAAGTAATGACATTCCAGTGTCACATGCACCTTCAAAGGCTTGTGAAAGATACTCTTGAAATCCATCGCGGTTTTCGCTCCACTTTAGCACAGCATTATAGTCGTCTGCTAAATCATCTGTTTGGAGAGTTGGAATAGTAATTGTGGATTTACGGTTTTTACGCTGAAAACCGCATATCATATTGATATGACGACGAATCAAGTTGAAGAAGAACCTTCTGGATTGGAAATATTGATTATCGCCATAAATCATTGACCAGAGGCTTTGATCGCCGACTTTGAATCGTTTATCGATTGCGCCTTGCTGCCAATATGCCGCGTTCGCCGGATATGAAGTAACATAGTAATGATCGATCATAGCTTTTAAACCCTTCACGCCTGTATCTGTGGGGTCTAAATAATTCGCATTTCCATAATATGCATTTCCATAGCTTCCCATTATAATCCTGTTCGTTTATATTTTTATATATAACATAACTGGAATATAATAAACAAAAATCTAATGTTAAATGCTATAAATTTTTAGATATTCTTTGCACCATGCTATTTTATCTTCGACACGTTGACCAGAAGGGTGTGAATTATCCCAAAGTTCTAAATTTTCGATTCTATTATCATTTCTTATCCCATTCTTATGGTGGACACTTTCTCCTTTTCGTAATGGTCTTTTCAAATATTCACTCATAACAAAAACATGCTCTGCAATAGCCCCTTTGTTAGGATGGGCGTTAGGGTGATTTTTTTTTGTGATAATTTTATATCCTTGTTTGTTAATATATCCTTCGCCTGAAGGTTTGCGTTTTAAAGGGCCTTCAAGATCACTACCGCGATATTTTCTGTGGCATTTACGATTATATAATATACGCTTTTCGCGATATTCTGGGTCATCTTGTTCTTTTTTATGCCTAAAACATTTTCCGCATAATTTCAAAGTTTTATTAACAATTTTAATATTATCTCTATTGCACTGTAAACATGATGTTCCTTTTAGTTTTTCATCTCTAATTTTTTTAGCGCATGAATAGCAGTTAATGCCAAAAGCTTTGTATTGTTTTTTACATGTTTGACATATACGAAAAGGCTGTGATGCCATCCAAATTTTATTATAACAGGATTGGCATTTGGATACGTAATTTGATTTATTTTCTTTACCACAATCAAGACACATTTTTTTCATAATGATCTCCTGTTTGAGATCATTATAACATTACCGATTGTTCTACACAATCAATAATATCCGCTTGTTGAAGCTCCTAAAAACCCTATGTTGTCGTCGCCATAGACTTTGCGCCTAAGCTGGTCGTAGCTTAAGTTCTCGTCGGGATGAGAGAATTGCGCTTGAGGGAAAGCGGTACAAACAGCATAGCGTAGAGCGTCGACTATGTGGTCGTTAACTTTAACAGGCTTATCTTCGCCTCTTTCGGCTGCTTTTGGACACCATGAATAAGATTGAATGTGTTCGAGAAGAGTTGAACATCCTTTTTGAATGACAATATTTTTATTGGCTATGAATTTAGAGGTGATCTTAATACCTAGAAGCACGTCATTGTTCCCGTCAATGACTGGCATATCGCGTTGTGTCATCGCAATTTTTAAGCTTGCTGCTGCTGGGTCTACATAGATTGCGCTAACATTCTTATAAGAGATAAAATCTCGCAAGTCGTCGACAAGTTCATCATCTGTTTTTGATTTCCCGCGTTTAGCTGAATCATAATAATACTCTTGTTCAACTCTTATCTGCGGCCATTGATTAGGGGTGACAGCGCAGAGAACAGCAGCTGTAGCATTAGTCGTGCCATAGTCCACGCCAACAATATAATAATTAGGGTTGCTAAAAGGATGCTCGTAAACATTATCGTGGTCAAAGCCATCATAAATAAGCCCATGCGCAACAGCCCATTCACCAAGAATGAAACGCTTGTACCACATTCCCGTATATTCTTTTTTAAGATCTTCAACATATTTGGCATCTAAACTTGGGTTATCATCTAATGTAAAATGCCATGAAACAAGATCAAGCTCATCTTTCCGATCAAGGAAGTCTTTTTTTAACCAATGAGCCGGGCCTTCGGGGTTACATGTGGCTAAAAGTTGAGCGCCTTTTACGCTAAGACGCGATAAGAGCATACGCCAGAATGGAGCTGGAATACATGTTGCTTCATCGACATAAGCAAATGCGAGCGTTGACCCCTGTATACGTCGAACGCTAGACTCATCAAAAGCACCTACAAAATAGATATTTCTTCCATAAAGCTTGGTTTCTGTTGTTTTAGTGCCAGGCGCTGAAAATCCAAGAAACTTATAAAGTTCAAGTAAAACGTTACGTTGAACAGAATCGCGGTTGACCCCTATAATCATGCAAGATCCAGGAGGGCCATTTTTAATAAGATCTACGAGTTTGAGGATACTAGAATAAGTTTTGCCGCTTCGTACAGCACCAACCCAAATATTAAAGCGTTTATCAGCTTCATTAAAACTCTGAATTTGTTTCAGGCTGAGAGGCATTGATTTTACCTTTAAGCTGTTTGATTTCGGCGAGTAAGTCTGTTAGAGTCGTATCATTAGGCGCAATGTTTTTGCTAGATTCTAAGGCGGATTTCTTAGCAATTTCATAATCAATTTTGTGCTCAACGTCTTCACGCTCTTGTCTAGCGACATCTTTAAAATAGATCTTTTGGAAGCGACATCCGTAAGCTGTTGGAAGATCTGGGTTTAGCATCATTCTTGTGCCCATCCACATTTGGGCTCTTTCGTAATATCCCTTAAAACAATCTCTAATAATGATACTTTCCCATTGAGTACGGGTAATTTCTTTTATTTCAGAATACCATTGAGATAGATGAATAATTCTATTTTTTTTATCGTCAGGCATTTTTTCAACTTCTTCAATCCAAGCAAGAAGTTCTTTGCCAAGTTTAATGCAGCTTTCATCATCAAAACCTGGGGTTGGTGGTCTTCCATGCCCTACAGCATTTTGATTACCCTTAGGTGGGCCTGCTTTCCCTTTAGGTTTTTTCTCAACAATAGATTTTTTCGCCATAATTCTTTAATACCCAGTTCCGCCGATCCATTTTTCTAAGATTTGTGAGACATAGTTTTTTTCTTCATCATCATCTTTTTTCCAGCTTCACATGCAGGATCTCTCTTTTTATCGAGTTTTTCTAATGACTTAAGCTCTTTGCCAACTTTTTTGCTGGTCTTTTCGATTGCTTTGATTTTTTTGTCCACTTTTTACCTCTTACATCTAAGTAAATTTCATTTTTTTCACAAATTTCTTTAGCTAATAAATACTTAGGATGATTTTTTTGATGTTCTGTGATTTCTTTAAAAACGAAACCAGAATCTTTAAACTCTTGAGAAACATCCATTTTATTTCTTTTTTCTACTCTCGCTCATTGCTATGGCTTTTGCTTGAGATAATTTTTCAACAAGCGGCCCTTTTTTAGACCCGCTATGTAGCTTGCCGTGCTCAAATTCTTCAACGACTTTCTTTATTTTCTTCTCTTTTTTCTTTTCTTTCATTTTTAAACTCTTTTAAAATCTTTTTAATTTCTTCGCCGCTTTTTGGATATTGTTCTGTGCATTTGCATACAGCCAAATTAAGATTATCTAAATGATTAGCTTTACAAATAACTTCAATTTTTTCTCCATTTTGCCACCAGGAAAGACGAGGAATAGTAAATTGATCTACATATATTTCTTTAAGCGAATCATTCAATGCATCATAAATTTCAAAATTTATCCAATGGTGACATGTCTCTCTATTTTCAAGAAAAATTTGTTTGATTTTTTGAATTAAAATAATTTCTGGGATCATGGGAGCATATTTGGCGAAATAGCAATATTAGGGTTAACGGTAGCATCGGCTTTTTGGTCTTCATCGATGATATCAGAACCTGAACCGCGTACATTGACCATATTATTGGAATAAGTGCATGATTGTAAGACAAGCATACAAAGAATAACGATCTTAGAAAGGGGGTTTGTCATGTCCGAAAGTCTCATGTTGTTTTTTCTTAATGTATTCATCTAGATCACTTGATAAATCATTTTTGCATTTTAGTGAAATCTTTTTTAACACATTCAGATGTTTATCTGAAATTTTTGAAAGGAAAGCGCAAAAGGCCTCAACTTGGCACTTGGACTTCTCATCTGCTAAAAGAGCTGTTTCGATTTGTCCTATGTGGCGGATTTGATTAAAATCGCGAGACATTTCTTTAAGCTCAAAGGGGGAAATAATGTTAAGGATTTCTTCGATATCTTTCTTCACTTGAGGTTTACTCCTGGCTTTTATTTCAATTTCGACACGTGGTTCTTCGCAAAAAAGCTTATGACAAGTAGCGCTGATAATTTGAGAGTCATCCTTCCAAAGTACGCCATTTCCACAATCACCAATGAATTTTGCCACGTTATCGTAGTCCGGCTTTTGATCATGAAACTTGAAACCCCATAATTTCGCATTCTTAATGGCTGTGCTGTCGCTTTTTGCTGTCTTGAAGTAAAACCATAGCTCTATGTCAAATGCACCTTCTAAGGGCCAATTATCGGCCTTTTTGCATTCCATTTGCGATTTGACCATATGAGCCAAAGAAGCTTGAAGATCGTAAGTTATGACTTTGCGGCCACGCTTTGCGTGTCTATGCCTTTGCTTGGCTATCGGATCGCCTAGTATCACAATTCGCATTGATGGCCTCTTTGCATTTTTTCGAACACGCTTTATATAAAACATCGTCAGCTGAGCCGAACCATTGACTATATCGATTCCAAGTGAACTGCTTTTTGCATGAATCGCAAGTGTGCAAGCGCTTGAATCTTAAGTTTACTGGTTGGCTCATAAAAACCTAAAGTATTGATTACGAGTCTGATAAATAATCCATTCTTAGTCTTTTGTGTACGTTAACACAAAGCTTATATTCGGCACTTGAAATTTTTCCTTTGCGCTCGAGTTTTTTAGCTAAGTCCTCGAAGTATGAGGGATCAAAGCCTGTGTTTTTGTCTGCGAAACGCAAGATTCTTTTGAGGATCATCGACGTTTCTTTGTTTTGTCTTATGATGTAAGTCATGTTATTTTTTAAAGTTATAGTTTAATAATGCTTGGTTTAAAAGCAACTCAAAGTCTTTATCCTTAGCTTCTAATCGTTTAGACGAACAATGCCCTGAAAAGAAAAATTCAACGTAGTTAGGGCCAATAAAAATTTGTACGCCATTAGAAGTTTTCATATCAAGATGCTTTAGAGAGTTTAAAATTTGCGTATTTTTTTCTTGGACTTCGGTTTCATTAAGAATATCGACCCAATTCTCGGCATTTTTCAGGGCATAGAGAATGCCCACCTCGTCGCTTGATCTAGATTTCCAGCGAAGACATCGTTCGACTGCTAGATTTATTGCATCTTCGGAATGCTCGGCACAAATCTTTTGCTTAAGGGTGTCTTTGATATCTAATTTTTCTAAAGAAGAAAATACTACTACCGGCGAAGCCGAACTTGCTAGCTCCGGTTGTAGTATTCCTTTGTTATCTTGTATTGCTACTTTATAATGGACATTTTTGTCGTGTTCATTGGAATGGACATTTTTGTCGTGTTCTATGAAAGCGACATTTTTTGCATGTTCGCAAACTTTTTTTGAGAATGATTCACCGATAAATATTTTTCTTTTTTTAATCCAACGATATGACCCATCTTCTTGTTTAACGTGCTCATTATTTGTCAAACGTGTAAGATGCCCATTTTCTTCTAATTCTTTCATCCATCTTTGAATATTCCGGATTTCTGTTTTTTTCATTTGAGCTAATTGCTCATCGGTAGCGAAAATATATCCATACTTAATTGATAATCCGCAGATTTGCCCGAAAAATATTTTTGCAGCATCTGAAATGTTTTCATCGATTTGCACCGAATAAGGAATGTGGGCAATAAAAGGGAGGTCTAAAATGTGATCGGACATTCGGGTGTCTCCACGATAAATTATTTATTATGGAGTCTCAAAATTGTCGAAATTAAATCTGGAACTTAATTATGGTCTAGTATAAGATCTCTGACATATTTGTGACTCCATAAGTAATATGTTAATCCATCCAAGAACTAGACATATTACGCAAGTTAAACCCCAGTCGTACTAGCTGGGGTTTTTTATTTCAGTCAGTTATTGCGTTTTATGTTGTGTTTGGGCATAATGACTGAGGTACTGCGTTCTTATAGTAAGTGAATCCACGAATGAACACCCTGGATTCATTTAGGTTAGCTCTAGTCAGTTGGCTAGAGCTATTTTTTTTATGCTTGCTAGGCTAGTATTCTGCGCATTTAAAGGGAAGCTTTTTCAGTTTCTTTTTTCTTTTTAATATTTTCATACGCAATTTTAATAAGCTCCATTGCATCGACTTGATTGTTGGTATATTCCTGTATCCGCATAGCTAATTCGATTTTAGGAACATGCTTCAATTTCATCACTTGAGAAAGGTGGAGCGGTGTTATGCCTAATGCTTTTGCGAAATCTTTCAATGTTAATTTTTGAGTTTTTCTGGTTTTAAAAAAATAATCGTATAAATCCATTGTCATTCCTATAAGTTTTAAACTTGTTCTCTAAAGCGCAATACCATACCAATAAGACATATTTATAACAACGAAAAAGTGTATCGTAAGCTTTTGTTCTTGTGTTAAATCCATGCTTTTGTTAATATAAACATATCAAACAAATGAATGGAGCGTTTTAGAATGGAAGATCCAGAAGTTTTAGAGTACGAATATTTCGTACAGTTCGCAGACTATGCCGATTATGAAGTTGAAAAAAGGTCGCAACTTGATCAGAATGAAAAAAATAAATTAACATTAGAAAATTTAGGGATGTCCTGGAGGGATTTTGTATGAATACATATGATATTGTTAAAGAGCTTCTAGAGGCTTTATATAAAATACAAAAAGAAATACAGCCTAAAGAAGAAATAACTCAAAGTGATGATATTAAAGATTTAGTGAGCGCTTTAGCTAAAGCGCAAGGCGAGATGAAGCCTGCTGTTTTTAATAAAATAAACCCTCATTTTAAAAATAGATATGCAGATTTTACAAGTTGTATGGATGCATGTAGAGAGCCCCTTTCTAAAAATGGATTAGCTATCATGCAATTCACAGCAACTATTGATACAAAATTACATCTTGTTACATTACTTTCGCATGCTTCTGGGCAATGGATTAGATCAGCATTCCCTTTAATTCCTAAGAATTTTGATAGTCAGGGCATTGGTGCAGCAATGACATATGCTAAGCGTTACTGTTTATCTTCAATGATTGGCTTGGTATCAGATGATGATGATGATGATGGAGAGACTGCTGACGGAAGGGGAAAAACGCCTATAAAAAAACCGGAGCCTATTAAACAAGCCGAGCCTATACGAATTTCGGTAGAACAGAAAAAGGAACTAAAAAATATTATTGATGAATGCTCAAAAGATTACAAAAACTCTATAAATAAATTTCTAAAAGATCAATACGGGAATGAATCCCTTGCTAATCTTGAACAAAAACACTATGAGCGTATGAAAAAATCTTCTCTTAAGAATCGAGAAGAACATTTTGAGAAACAGAAAGAGCAATTCCTAATTTCCGATGAAAGCGAATCGCAACAAAAAGCAGTGGGTGAATGATGGAAGTAAACTTTAATGATAAATCCTTAAATTCTATATTTAAAAATTTATCTCATGAACAAGAAAAAAGATTGGAAAAGTTAAATGCTATTTGTTCTGATATAAAACAAATGGAAAAGCTACTTTTGCATTTTGCATGCCCTTCTAAAGGGATGCAATTTACCCATGGGCAAGAAAAATTTCTTTTAAGTTGGGACGGTCAGCGAATAAATATTTTACAAAAAGATTGCTCTTCCAAAAGATTAATCGAATCAAAAGCCGATATCCGGTTAATGGCCTCGGAATACTTAAAAGATTTTTTCGAATTTTGCTTGAAGGAAAATAAATGTTAGACTTAGACAACTCACCAGATACACGCAGGAATTTCATAGGGGCTAGTGATGCCCCTGTTTTGATGGAAGTATCCCCTTGGAAAACTTCTTACCAGCTATGGGAAGAAAAAGTAGGTTTGCGTGAAAATGAAGGAGATAATTGGGCTAAAAAATGGGGGAGACTTAAAGAAGAAGAAGCTCGGCAAGAGTTTGAAAGACAAACTGGCCTTATTGTATTCCCTCAAAGATTTGTGCATCCTGAGCTTGAATGGATGGTTGCCACGCTTGACGGAATAGATATCGAGCGCAAAGATATTGTTGAGATCAAATGCCCTGGAAAAATAGACCATGAAAGCGCAATGGATGGAGTTATCCCAGAGAAATATATTCCGCAATTAGTGCATCAAATGATCGTCATGAATCTTGACCGTGCCTACTACTTTAGCTATCATCCTAGCTCAAATAAGATTTTAGAATTAGGGCTTGATTCTGCATATGCTAAAACACTTCTAGATAAAGAAAAAGCATTCTGGAACAATGTCCAGACTTTAACAGCTCCCCCTTTAACTGAACGAGATTATATCCCAAAGGAAGATCTTACATGGAAGGAAACAGCAAACGAGTGGCTCGGCATTCAAGCGCAATTGCAAGCACTCCAAGAAAGAGAAGAAGCGCTTCGTCAAAACTTAATCTCTATGTCTGGCAAATCAAACGTGAAGGGAGCGGGTATAAAACTATCTCGTGTCCTAAGAAAGGGGCATATTGAATACAAAAATATTCCGGAATTGAAAGGAGTAGATCTTGAAAAATATCGTAAAGAATCCTCGGAATCTTGGAGAATAGGAAAATGTTAAAAAAATCAAAACTTGAAGAATACCAATTGATTGAGGGGAAACCTCATGGTGGTCTTTGGCTAGGAAAATGCATGATTATAACTCAAGTCTTTCCTCCTCTTTCTGAAATGGAAATATTTGATAAATATGGCTCTCCGCTTATAGATTCATTACCTAAACATTTAGAAATTCGGCATCAATCTTTGATTTATAGACATCCATATGTAACATCATTTATACAAAATGGCACCTTAGCGGTGAAATACTTTGTCTGGGGAAGAGCTTACAAAGTTTTAAAACTTCTAAAAAATATGAAAAAAATGAAACCGAAAATATTTAAGAAGGCTTACCTTAACGGCAGACGTAAAAAAATCAAGATTGTTTTTTGAGATGTAAAGCTGCTTTACATCTGAAACTTTTGCTCTCTTTTTAGGGCTTAAATTTAACAATCATGCTTTGGTTATGGTCATGTTAGAGATTAGTAAAACACCTAAAAAGAGAGCTTTTTTATTCTGGAATTGGTCCAAAATGAATTGTAATCGTGCAAGAATGCTCTTTTTCGTAAATATGAACACTTCGAATCTCTTTCTTATCGCTATGTAGACTAATATCTATCTTTTCTTCGCATGTGCAAAACCTATAATCTTCTTCGCATTTTTCACAAATCGTTTCCATATAACCTCTTTTTGTTGACCTTAAAATCCCAAATTTATAGTCTGCTTGCTTTTAATTTCAACCTAGGAAAACTATGCTATTTTTCAGAAAATCACCCCCATTAAAATTTGCTATATTAACAAATCCTCCCTATAAATTAGCAAAAGGAGAAAAAGCAAGACTATATAAAGGGATGACCCCTTTGGAATGCATGGAAAAATATCATAGTTGGCAAAGTAAGGTAAAAGTAGCCGCTGTTTTTACTGCGATTATTGGCACGTTCGGATTAGCTATGATCCCCTTGACAATAGCCATTTATTTTCATGGGAAAAAAGTGCGTAAAGAATACAACAAAGAATTTGATTTTAAAGTTTTTGTGAAAGGAATAATTATTCCACACAATCTAAAGAGAAACATCATTTGGTTATAGGAGATCTATGCGTATATTAGGAAGACCTGACAATCACTTATTAAGCCGTGAACAGCGTTACGAGGCACATGCGCAAGCTAATGCCACAAGAACCCGTGGATATGCTTATCGTTATATAAGTGAAGAAGAATACAAAAAAAATAAGAAAGGCCTTGTTAAATCAGCCATTGTAGGCGCCGTTATCATTGGTGGCGGAACTGTAGCCGGAGGAGGAGCCGGAGGAGCCGGAGGAGCTGGGATTGGCGCTCTTGTAGGCGGACCGGCCGGAGCTGGAATAGGCGGAGCTATTGGAATCATTGGTGGTGGAGTGGCAGGATTTGTGACTGGCTGTGTAGGCGCTGGCGGCTCTACTGTCTACATCATGAAGAAAAGCACGCATTATCAAGAGTGGAAACTAAGATTTATGACCGCTGAAGTGAAAATTCAGCTCGATAGATTTTGCACTCAAAACAATCTAGCTGAAGATTATAATTGCCCTATTAGCTGCACATTTTTTGAAAAGCCTGTAAGAGGCCCTGACAATATAGTATACGATGAGGCGCATATCAAAAGATGGATACGTGAAAAAGATGAAAATGCCGTTGCCTCAGCATTAAGAATCATGGATTTTACCGAAGAAGATCTTGTTTTTGATTATTATACATGCAAAAGACAAGCAGAAGAATTAACAAAAATTATGAAAAATCCAGAATATAAGTGGGCGAGTCCAAAGCTTCGAGGTGGTGTGGTTAACCTTATGATGGATTTTGATAAAGAAATAAGTAGCTGTCTTTTAAATTGGATGAAAGATCTTGCTGAAACACGAAAAAGAAAAGATAGATGCATCCATGATCTTTTAGATAAATTTGCAAAACTAACTCATGAGTTTGGTTTAACACCTGAAAAAATGGACAGGAAATGCAAAGAAGTCTTAGGTGATGAATGGGATTTAGGCGCTATCCAATATATGAAGTATCAGTTTGATCATAAAGAGCCAAAAGAATTGTATGAGTCAGGTTTTGACTATAAATTTAATACTTGATATGATTAAATAAAGCATGTCTATCCTATATAGCTAGGTCGAGGCGTGGGAATCTCTCACGCCTTTTTTAGATAAATATTTTGTGATCAAGCTGAGATACTGGTAGAGAATTATTTTCATCCATCGTGAAAAACATCCGCTCTAAGGTTTAAATATTTATGAAGCAACTCTGATATAGTCTCAAAGTCCTCTTTGCTTAGAGACTCTTCTTTGTGTAATTTCTGCATTAGAAGTATTTCCTTGTTAGGAAAAGGATGTTCTAATCGACAAAATTCTTTATAAACGCTTTTTAGATCGTTAGACATGAACTTCCTGTTTTATGAATTCTTTTATACAATCGAGATCCCAAATGCAACCACTAGCGCAGTCCCATCCATAATACCAGCAAGTCTCTAGGGCAAGCCTACATTCCCATTGGTAGGGAGCAATGATGATTCCTTGGTACTTGGATTTGACTTTGTCCCATTCCAGTTGATAGGAGTCATTTTCAGCATCCCAGTCTCTCGTTTTCAGAGGATAGAGCTTGCTGAATTCGAAGATCTCTTTAGCGCTTTTTAAATGAAGAATGTTAGCGTTTTCATGAAGCACAACTTCATAAGGATTGACCAGATATTCTACCCTGAATCCTTCAGCTTCACACCATTCCTTCCAATTGTAATTGTTGGGCCCTGTTAAACCCTCTACGCTTAGCCATAATCCATTTGGCTTAGCTTGCCGGCTCAATTCACTCTGGTCATACGTTCTCTTCTCCAGAGAGGCTATTGGCTCTTCTGCGTAATGTATTAACTTCATCCTATTCCGTCGTTGTAAATATTAAATTACATAGCCTAGGAAGTTCAATTATTTTCATTATTTCCCCCTAAATGCAAAGACTTTCGAAATTCTTCACAAAGCGTATCCATAATCTCTTTTTTATTCATGTGCAGAAAATTGAATACAGCATCTTGAATGCCCTTGTGAAAGAGTATGCGCAACTCTCGATGCTCTAGCATTTCATTAAGAAGTTCGGTTTTGGTCATGCATTTTCCCTAAAAGTTCTTTTGTATCTTTATTTATCATTTCTACCTCTTGCAAAAGCTCTCTTCCCTCTAAAACCGTTTCTTTTGTTAAATTTTCTACTTCTTTAAATCGTTTTTCAATACTTTCCCTAGCAATTTCGAGTGCATCTCTAAACCCTAGTCCCCTTCCTACCCAGAAAGCCGTTATAACAGAAAGCCAATAGCAAAGCGCATATCCGTTTTCATAAAAAAAATCTGTGATGAATTTAATCATTCTCTATCTCTCTTTTAACATGAATATAAAGGTAATAGCACATTGCGGCTGTTTGTATTATCAAAAGAATAGCTAGCCCGATTGACGAATGTTTCAATAAATTATAAAATGTCGTTGTTATCATAGCTAGAATAGTGTAAGCATAGTATTTTGGTTCAAACTTTCCATGGAATGTTCTCCATGCACATGCTAGAATAACTAAACTGCATATAGCAGGGATGATCATATCATAATTCAGGTACATTTTTCATATCCTTTATTTGGTCCACGAGAGACATGCATTCACTTTTTACGTATTCGATATTTTTGTATGTTGGATGTAAAAACGAGTAATTTGGATAAGCTTTTTTCACGTTGTCATTTAATTCTTTTATATGATCCGGAAGAGGAAACTCTTTCCTAGCTTCTTCCAGGGATTTTTCGCAAGAAGGCGCAATATCCCCAGAATGCGCGCAATCAAAGCCAATTACCCATTTATCGTTTTCCAATTCTGAATAAGTCAAACCGCCGTGCACATCAACATTAATACCATCATAATCTTTTTCATAACGTGGATGCTCTTTAGGGAGTTTCACATATCCACATAAGGCACCAACTCCATTTCTTCTAATTTCGCATTCATAACCTTCATATTCGAATTCCAATTGATCAGGCTCTTGCATCCATTCTCCTTCACCGAACAGATATAGCTTTTCTTCATATATCATTTTTT